>Ga0209257_1000209_pt1 | contig 141383 bp, 131 predicted proteins | sample AraplaCvi_mCL_r2_FD_184277 | JGI IMG/M metagenome (GOLD analysis project Ga0209257, IMG submission 184277) | Arabidopsis root microbial communities from North Carolina, USA - plate scrape MF_Cvi_mCL_r2 (SPAdes) (version 2) | ecosystem: Host-associated > Plants > Roots > Endosphere | place... | reverse complement strand
CTTTCGCCCTCCCCCCTCTGTCCGGGGGAATGTCAGAGGCCATTCCCCCGGAAAGACCGGGGAGGCTTCGCCCGAGGGGGCTTGCCCTTCGGGAAACGCCAAAATCCAGGAGACAGACAATGACCGAACTCGCAAACTTCATCCGCTTCAACCAAGACGGCACCGTCAGCGGTAACATCGCCTCCATCGCCTACGACATCGACATCACCGGCGAACCCTACACGAGCACCAGCAAGGATGCTCCGGCCTACCGCATCTCGGCACGGTCACCACGCGGTCGACGTGTCGAACTCGGTGGCATCTGGAAGAGAAAGAACCAAAACGGTGGCGACTATTTCAGCATTTCTATCAACACCGGCCACGGCAGGCTCAATGCCAATCTCGGCCGCTTTCCCGGTCAGGACGATGAGGACCTGATGGCCGTCATCCCGTGGGATTGATCCCGCGATCGAAACACGGTTCTGCCGGAGGGGTCGTTCCCTTCGGCGCAACCGGCAGCGCCAGTGACCGCCGGCGCCCGCGTCGAGCGGGCGCGTTGCGGTACGAGAGGAGCCCTGAACCCCTCCCCTCGTGCTTCCCTGCCCGCCCGAAAGAAATCATGCTGATCGCACCACTCTTGATGTTCGGCCGAAAGGGATTCTTCCGGTGGTGAGACCGTTTTCCAGCCGCAGCGCCGTGGGGACGGCGCGGCCGCGGTCGCAGCGAGCCGCAGGCGAGCGTAGCAGGCGGAGGAAACCCGCGCTCCCCAATAGCGCCGTAGGGTTTTCCGGAGCCTCGTGGAAAACGGCCGCTTGCGCATGGGTAGCAGACGCACCCGACATCAAGACCCTTTTCTAGGGCTTAGGACCTGCACACCTTCGGCCGGGTAGCTTTACGCTGCCCGTCACCACGTCGAGTGGTGCGGGGCAGAATGATGGGCGCCCCGAGGCCCCACCCCTCGAAATCCCTGCCCGCCCCGGTCCAAGCGGAGCGCAGTGAGCGGGGGCAGTCGATCCCGGCTCTCCCTTCGGGTCGCTATGCTGAGCCTCCTGCGGCTGCCCTCTTTCCGCTCCCTGCGCGACGAGAATTCCCGAAATCCCGCCCTCACGGCCGGCGCTATGCTGATTTCTCCGATACTCTTCATTGCCTCACGACCGCGCCTGCTCGTTCCACGTCGCGCCGACGCGATCGGAGGGCTGCGTGTCCTGATCGGCTGTCCTTGAGCACGGCGGTGTCGTCACGGAACTGAACTTCAGTTGGCTCGCGGGACGGCGTCGACACGAACGACCGCTGGCGCCTGGGCTAACGCAAGTCGAGGAACCGGATGCCCTCTTCGGTGAAGCCGATGGAAGTCCGGCTTCCTTGGGTCAAGACCGGTTGATTGAGCTCAACCAGCTTGTGGTCGAGCAGGATCCGCAGGCGCCGCCACGGCATATCGAGCTCCTCACCACGCACGATCATAGCGAGGTCCGCGAGAGCGTCTTCGCGTTGTTCTACCGTTATCGGCGGGACGTCGTGCCAGTCTCTTGTCTCCACTGATCAACTCCAGATCGGTTGCTTTGTTGTCGTGATCTTAGGCGATTGAATTTCCGGCCACCAGATCGGTTAGTGGGGCCACCCCCCGTTCCGGTGGCCGCGCTCTATGCCGATGGCACGGAGCCGGCCTGCAGCCGTCTCCGCCGATCCCGGTGACGATCGCTTGTCCAGCGGCTGCTCACGCATCCGGTTTCGAGGCCCGTTGCGGGCCGCCTTGCTTGCTTGCGCCCATGACATCGTCGGCCGTTCCGATCAAGGGGCAGGCGCGGCAGAGCCGCTTGTCGCGCCGGCAAAAAAACGGCTTTCCGCCTGCGGCCGAACCTTCCGTTTTTTCCCCGTCACGACCCCTTGACCCGCCCGCCCGCCGGCGTGGGGCGGGCTTTCGCCCTCCCCCCTCTGTCCGGGGGAATGTCAGAGGCCATTCCCCCGGAAAGACCGGGGAGGCTTCGCCCGAGGGGGCTTGCCCTTCGGGAAACGCCAAAATCCAGGAGACAGACAATGACCGATACGCATGCCGCAACCGAGACCTTTCTTGTCCCGCTGAGCAAGCTGGACGCCGACCCCAAGAATGTCCGCAAGACCTATAGCAAGGAAGGCATCGCGGAAATGGCCGCGACCATCCGCGCCGATGGCTACCGCATTTTGCAAAACATCGTCGTTCGCAAGGGCGACAAGCGAGGACGCTTCTTCGTGACCGCAGGCGGTCGTCGGCTCGCCGCCCTCAACCTTTTGGCCGAGGCCGGTGAAATCGCCAAGGACTACCCCATCGAATGCAAGGAACGCAGCGGGGCCGATGCGACCGAAATCAGCCTGATCGAAAACACCAGTCGTGAGGCCATGCACCCGGTTGATGAATACGAGGCGTTCCGCGTCATGGCCGACGGCGGAAAGCGGGTCGAGGATATCGCCGCCCGCTTTGGTACGACCGAAACCATGGTGCGCAAGCGTCTGGCGCTCGCTCGCGTCTCGCCTGTCTTACTCAACCTTTACCGCAACGAGGAGATGAGCTTCCAGCAGCTTTCCGCCTTCACTGTGTCCGACGATCACGCAAAACAAGTGGAGGTTTGGAACAGCCTGCCGACTTGGAACCGCGATGGCCGGTCGATCAAGTCCGCATTGCAGTCGGAGGCGATGAAAGCCAACGACAAGCGCATCAAGTTCATCGGCGGGATTGATGTTTACGAAACCGCAGGGGGAGCGGTCAAACGCGACCTGTTCGATGAACAGAACAGCGGCTACGCCCTCGATGTCGCGCTTGTCGAAAGACTTGTGGTGGAGAAGCTTGAAGCAGAGGCGAAAAAGCTTCGCGCCGATGGCTGGAAATGGGTGGAATGCGTCAGCGAATTTCCGCAGGAAGCGCATTACATGTCGCGGGTCTATCCCAAGGACGTCCCGATGACCGATGAACAGCGGGCCGATCTGGACCGGCTAGAGGAAGAAAATGCCGAGCTTGCGGAATTGATCGAGGCAGGCGTTGCCGACGACGAGGCCGAAATCCGCGCTGATGCCATTCGGGCCAAAATGGCGGAGCTTGCGGACACCGGCGAAGTCTACGACCCTGATGACCTCGCAAAGGCCGGTTGCTATGTGCTGATGGACTATCACGGTAGGCTTTCGGTTGAGCGCGGACTGATCCGCCCCGAGGAGGAGCAGGACGAGTCGGCGGAAGGTACCGACGAGAGCAGCGAACCCGTTCCTCCACGGTCCGAGGCGCAGCCGGAACCGTCATTCTCGCTTTCGGCCGTGCTCGTTCAGGAATTGACGGCACAGAAGACCGCCGCAATTCGCGCCGAGCTTGCGCATAATCCTGAGGTCGCCCTTGCCGCCGTGGTTCATGCGATGCTTGCGAGCTTGTTCCATCCTTATGGCAGCACAGAAGAAACGTGCCTTGAGGTGAAGCTTACGAGCGAGAAGCTCGAAACCAGCATCAAGAACCCGGCGACTTGCAAAGGCATCACTACGCTGGACGATCTCAGGGAGAATTACGGCCACACCATTCCCGGCAATCCCCACGATCTTTTGGAATGGTGCCTGGAGCAGCCCACGACAATGCTTCTCGACTTGCTCGCCTATGCCGTTGCCAAGTCGGTCAACGCACTGCAACTGCCTCACTATGAGCGCCGGAAGCAGCGTACTCACGCCGACCGGCTGGCGCAGGCTCTCAAGATCGATATGACTCAGTGGTTTGAGCCGACCGCCGAGAATTATTTCGGCCGCGTCAGCAAGATCGGGATCGAGCAGGCTTTGACCGAAGCCAAGGGCGGGGATTTCGCGGCGGGCGTGTCGGGTATGAAGAAGGCGGACGCTGCGGCCTATGCCGAGCGGCAGATTGCCGGAACCGGATGGTTGCCCGCGCTTCTCAAGATCACGACGACTGCCGACCGGATGAGCGAGCAGGGCGAAGACGATCAGATGGACAGCGACGATTGCCCGTTTGATCTGGGCGACCAGCCCGAAACTGAGAACGAGCAGTTCCCCGAAGCGGCCGAGTAGTCGGTTGCCGCAGGTCGCGCCAGTCTCCGGCGCGGCCTGTTCCCTTCACTAAATTCCTCTCCAGCCCAGCCGCGAAATGACGCCGAGCAAATCTCGACGATTGGCGCAGTGCGCCCTGCGGCCCCGCTCGTCTCAGGTGATCCGATGAACTCCCCCCGTCTCAAGTCTATCGTCAAGCTGTTCGAAAGCTGCCGCTACAGCCATGACCTCTACACTGTCTTCGGCGACTGGTGCGAATGTGCCGCCATCTCGATGAGCAACGCGGTCGATCTCGCTCATTTCGAAAAGCGCGAAGCCCGCTACCTCGAAATCGCCCGCAAGTACGATGTCCGAACGATGGGCGATTTCTCCAAGATCATGGGCGAAGTGGTCATGGCGCTGGAGGAGAAGCCGCATGACATTTTGGGCGCGACGTTCCATGCGCTCGAATTGCACAACAAAGCGCGCGGCCAATTCTTCACCCCTTATCCAATCTGCCAGATGATGGCCCGAATGGTCGCTGGAAGTGGCGACGATATGCAGAAGGCGATTGCGAAACGCGGCTTCATGATCGCCCAAGAACCAGCCGTGGGCAGCGGCGCTATGATCATCGCGCTGGCCGAGGCCATCCTTGAGGCAGGCTTCAACTACCAGCAGCTTCTCCACGTAACCGCCGTGGACATAGACCCGCGCGCCGTCCACATGGCTTATATCCAATTCTCCCTCCTTCACATTCCAGCGACCGTGATCGTAGGTGATAGTCTGGCGATGCGATTTCGGGAGGACTGGCACACGATGGCGCATGTCATGGGCGGTTGGTCGGGCAGGCTCGGGAGAGCGGAGGAAATCGCCGACGGCGTGGCTATCGGTCCGCACCCCGCAATGCCGCCAAGGGGTGCTGCTGCTGTCGGGAACTCCACCGCCCAAAGGCAGCCGCCATCGGAAACTGCCATAGACAGGAACGGACAGCTCCGCCTGTTCTAGCGGGCGTGGCATCGTGTGCTGCCCCGTGATGTAGCGAGCGTCTTGCAGCACTCGTCCCTTCGAACCACTGCCATCGACATCGGGGATGTTGCTGCCCGTCGTCGGGCCGCAACCTGCCGCCGCCAGAATTTCCCCGCCGCCGGGCGGCTCCTCGCGGATCAAATTCTGGCTGCGGCAGGTCCTCCGCATGCGCTGCGGCCGTGCCGGTGCGGCCCTCCTTTTCGGTCAGCGGCCTCTCCCCGCGATGACAGCTTATCGAAAGGAGAAAATATCATGCGCCAACTCGCCAAATTCCTCAGCGCCACCGGCCGCCGTCTTCGGGCTCTCGGCAAGGTGATCAGCCACTTCTTCCGCAAGGGAAAGCTCGGCCTGAAGCTCGCGGTCAAGATCCCGTTCTTCGTCGAGATCGAGGTTTCGTTCGAGACCGACTGGGACCGGCGCAAATGACGCGCCGGCGGCCGCTGCGGCGGCCTTCCCTTTCGTGCGTGAAGCTCATGGGCGGTCGGGATCAGTTTTTCGAGTGCTGAAGGCTGTTCTCGGCAAATAGCCGCGAGCACGCTTTTCTTTCAAGAGGTCGAGGAATAGCAGAACCGCATCCTCTTCGCGTTCGAAAACATGCAGCTTCTCCTGCCCACGCTTGCCGATCCGTCCCCATCGCCGGGTAAGGCAGGCCTCTCCGAACAATGTCTGCTCGATCACCATGGCATAGTACCGGGCCATGTTCTTGGCTGGGTCCGTTCGTTCGACATAGAGCTGATAGCGTTGCGAAATCATGCCGGCATGATCGTCACCCAGCGCCGCCACGTCCAACGACATATGTGAATCCTACAGGTGCGACCGATTCATTTTCGTGAAGAATGGCGCTCGGGCGAGGCGCTGACGGCGCACGGCTCTAGTCGCGCTGCGACCGGAGTCCGCACGCGGTCTCCGCCCAGTCGGGTCACGATCCTCTCGCGGCAGGAAACATGCCCCTGTCAAAAATCGTGGTCCGGAGACAGCCGGAAGGTCCTACGGCCACCGGAGATGGCAAGCGGTCGCGTCCCTTCAGGACGCGGTTCTATCTCTCTCTGACGTTCCATTGTGCACCCGCCGTTCCGGCGTCAAGGACATCGCGGTCCCTCCAATTTTCCCAATACCGCAAGCGGCACAGAGAAAATCGGTTCCTCCGCTCGCCGCAGTGCGGCCGCGTTCCGCGATCCCTGACCCCTCACGGGCTACGGTGCGGACACTTTTCGTCAGAAACGAAAAGGAGCCTCAAATGAGAAACCAACAATCACCCAGCCGGTCAGAGGAGACCGGAAGCAGCCGGATTGGCTTGAGGAGTTGCGGCAGACGTTCGATGCGGAGGTGCACCTTCCCGCCGACATCTCACGCGAGTTTCTGTCTGCAGCCCTGCTTTGGGCGATCGACAACAAGGTCGATTTCGGGCTGTTCCACGAGGCAGGCCAGATCGTCATCGCGCACTTCGGCGGTGATGAGATCTACCTTCCCTCCCGGTGGTCCGACAGACGATGGCACGTCGGCCTTGAGGACAAGGAGCGTTTCGACCCGGCCGATTGAAGCTGGGACCCAGAGGCGGTTTGCCGCCTCTGGTTTTCTCCGTCGGGTGAGCCCATCCCGCCGGATCGACCGGCCGGATCGGCTATGAAACGAGGGCTTTGCCGCCCTCTCAACCTCACCCCATGAAGGAAGGGCGAGGCCTCCTTCAAACTTCCTCCCATGGAGAAAGGGGACGGTTCCCTCCTCCCTTTCCCCAAGCCCCTACTCCCTCTCCTGGGAAGGAAAGCGATCACAGCTGTCACTGGCCCTGACACCATCCGTGACGCGCGCCATCCCATGACCGGGCAAGGCCTTCCGAAACCAAAACATCGCCCAATGAATGGCCCGCACGGGACACCGTTCGAAGTTTCCGTCCATACTTGTCCTCGTCGCGGAAACCGGCCGCCAGAGAGAACTTTCCAGCGTTGAGCAGCACCAGCAGGCGGGATTTTGCCGCTTCACCTTTGATCCGTTCAGCCTCGCAGCGGGGCGGACTGAGCTCAGGTGTATCGATATCGGCGATGCGGATTTTTTGACCGTTGAACCAGAAGGTGTCGCCATCGACGACGCAGTTCGTCCGATGGCTATCGCTGCACAACGCGAATGATGCCGATAGCGCGTCGTGTGAAGGCGCTTTGACGAAAGCAGCAGCGCTGTCGAGATGACCATCGCGATCAAGATACAGCCAGCCGGCGGCGGCGATCACCACCGCCCAGACAATTGCGGTCGGGATGCCTCGGCCAAGATGGGAACGGTGGTGACGTAACGCCGATTGCGACGCATTTGTGCTCGGACGATCGTTTGCGACGTTCCGATTTTTCCTGAACGGTAGGACGTTCCTTTGCGCCAAGCATTTATCTCCCTTCGCCGGCAGATCCTACAGTTGGTTTGGTTTCATCGGTCTTTACCGCAGACGCCGAATTCGAAGCTTTCTTCTCCGTTCCGCCCATCGAATGAAACCGGTTCTCGCCGACGCAGGCTTCCATATCGGCACGCCGGAACCAGATGGCGCGGCCGCATCTGAGCGGCGCGTTGCCGGCCGTGAAGACGATTTGCTCGTCGGAACGCATGCGCAGGACTTCGTGCGGCTGGATCAGCGGTCTGGCCGCGAGCTGCTTCGAGCGCGTTCGCGACGATCCCTTCGCCTGGAAGCTTCGGCTGACCTGATCGATCTCGACCGTGGTCATGCCGCAGCGTTTCGATATGTAATCGGCAGTCTCCGGATCGTTGATCGCGGCGAACGAGATCCAGCTGGCACTCTCGAACCACTTGCTTGCCGCGTCACGGCCGCCATAGGTCTCACGCATCTGACCAATCGACTGATAGATCATCGTGAGCGTGATTCCATATTTGCGACCGGCGTCGCGCGCGGTCTCGAGGATCCGCATGTAGCCGAGACGGGCAACCTCATCGAGGAGAAACAGCGCCCGTCCCTCGAGCTGTCCATCGCGATTGTAGATCGCGTTGAGAAGCGAGCCGATGACGACGCGCGCAAGGCCGGAATGAGTTTCCAAGGTCTTGAGGTCGATGTTGATGAAAACGTCGGTCTTTCCCGCAGCTATCTCGCTGGTCGAAAACTTCCTTCCTGACACAAGTGCGGCATAGTTCGGATAGGAAAGCCAGTGCGTCTCCTTGACCGCATTGGCATAGACGCCGGAAAAGGTTTCCGGCGTCATGTTGACGAAGGCTGCGACGTTCTCCTTCACGAAATCCGAATCCGAATTGTCGTAGATGTCCTGCAGCCGCTTGCGCAATGTCGGCTCCGGCTCCGAGAGATTCATGCGGACCTGCCGAAGCGTTTGGTCCTGCTCATCCGTGTGACCGGACAGGCAGACGTCGGCGATCAGTGCCGTCAAAAGCTGCAGCGCCGATGCGCGAAAGAAGTCGTCACGGACTCCGCGCGCGCCGCCACTGTCGCTCATGATCCATGATGCGACCGAGGCGATATCCTCTTCCTTGGTTCCGCCGTAACCACCGACCCAGTCCAGCACGTTGAAGCCGATCTCCGACTTCCTCGGATCGAGGACGAACACGTCCCTTCCCGCGCCGCCGCGATGCGCGGAGACCATCGGTGCGACCTCGTTCGATGGATCGAGCACGATCAGCGTGCCGCCCCATTTGAGCGCCGTCGGGATCGTCACAGACGTCGTTTTGAAGCCACCGGAACCGGCAAAGACGATCCCGTGCGATGAACCGAAGGAGCCATCAAAGCAGAGCAACGGCGACCTGCCGCCGGCGCCCCATGTCTCGGCGCTATCAGCTCGAAACGCTTGGCTCCCGACACTGTCCTTGTCGACCCGATAGCGCTCGCCGATGACGATGCCGCCATCATCGGAAAACAGCTTTGCCGCTTCGGTCAGCTTCATCCAATCCGCTTCGCCATGGAGCGCCCGCTTGCCCTGAATGCGCTTCGGCTCGGCCCTTGCGAATGCCGCATTGCCGATGAACGCCACGCGGAGTGCGAAGCAGGTACATATGAACGCTGCGCCCACTCCGATCGACGTTGCTGGATCGAGATAGGCAAAGACCGTCTTGTCGGCCGGTAGCGCCTCTATGAAAGAGGCAAGCCGCATCGTTTCGCGGGTAGCCGCGATCAGGATCGTCCCACTGCATCCCGCAACGACGCCCCAGCCTGCCTGCTTGATGCTGATCGCGCCGGCACTCGCGAACAGGAACACGATACCGATCGCCGCGCTAGTGACATAGGGCAGCGCGATGCCCGCACGCCCCCATGCCAGGCGTGCGGCCTCGGTCTTCCCGAAGCCGGAAAGCCACTGCTCCATCCCGGTCATTCCGATGACGACCAGGATCATCAGCGCCGCTGGCGCGACGACGAGCGCAATCCTATTCATCGTCATTGCCGAAGGCCTCCGCGCCGATTGCCCTCAGCCTGGATCGCTCGCCCTCATCACCCTTGATCCGGCGGGCGACATCGATAAGTGCGCCCAGCAACAGCGCCCGTTTCTCGTAGCGCAGTCCGGCCTTGACGATCAGGCCCCCGAGCTCGATCTTTTCGCGCGTGTCCTTCTTGCGGGCGTCGGATGTCATCGACCTTGCCATACGCTCAAGCCTCGCCAGCGCTGCCCGCACCCGCGCTAGGCGCGTCCGCCGGGGACGACGTTGTTCCGCCACCGTCGCCAGCGCCCTTCTTCCCTCCGGTCGTAGCACCCTTTCGTCCGCGAAACCGTTTCGCCACTTCCTCGAAAGCTGCCTGCAGTTCCGCCTCGTCGACCTCGATCTCGCCAAGGCCTGCCTTGAGCGCTATCCGGCCGATCCGCTCGGCTTCCCTTGTTTCGGCGATCTTGAGCTGTTCCTGCAACTTGGCGATTTCGTCGCGGATTTTCGAGGATGGCTTCTTCATGTCCGTCTGTCTCCTTGGGTGAGAAAGCTTGTCTTTCGAGCCAAGATTTTCAGAGCGGAGTGCGGAACGCACTACTGTGAATCCTACAATCGCCAACGGCGAAGCTTTGGTGAATGATCCCGGCCGTTCCGAAGGAGCGGCTTCCAAGGGCGCAATTATACGTCGCTGACGCGACGCCCTTGCTTGAGGCCTGGTCAGGCCTCCCGCTCCCGACGAACCTATTGATTTCGTTCGCAACCGGGAAAGAATTCTGCCGTGGCCGTCCCCCATTTCTCCGTCAGCATCGTCGCCCGCGGCTCAGGCCGCAGCGCCGTGCTGTCGGCGGCCTACCGGCATTGCGCCAAGATGGAGTTCTCGCGGGAAGCCCGGACGATCGACTACACTCGAAAGCAGGGTCTCCTGCATGAGGAATTCGTCATTCCCGTAGACTCGCCCGATTGGCTGCGTTCGATGATCGCCGATCGTTCGGTCGCCGGCGCATCGGAAGCCTTCTGGAACAAGGTGGAGGCATTCGAGAAGCGGTCCGACGCACAGCTTGCGAAGGACGTGACAATCGCCCTGCCGCTCGAGCTGACGTCAGAGCAGAACATCGCGCTCATGCGCGACTTTGTGGTGGGCCACATCACGTCGAAGGGCATGGTCGCCGACTGGGTCTATCACGATGCGCCAGGCAATCCGCATGTCCACCTAATGACGACGTTGCGGCCACTGACCGAAGACGGCTTCGGGTCGAAGAAGGTCGGGGTACTCGGCCCGGACGGCAAGCCGATGCGCAATGATGACGGAAAGATCGTCTATGAGCTTTGGGCGGGAAGCACTCAGGATTTCAATGCCTTTCGCGATGGTTGGTTTGCCTGCCAGAACAAACATCTGGCGCTTGCCGGTCTCGATATGCGCATCGATGGCCGGTCCTTCGAAAAGCAGGGTATTGACCTCGAGCCAACCATTCACCTTGGCGTCGGCACCAAAGCCATCGAGCGCAAGGCGGAGCGATCCGAATACAAGTCGGAGACCACAGCTCCCAAACTCGAACGCATCGAACTTCAGGAAGCGCGCCGCAGCGAGAATGCCCGCCGCATCCAGCGCCGTCCGGAGATCGTGCTGGAGCTGATCACGCGGGAGAAGAGCGTGTTCGACGAACGTGATGTGGCGAAGGTGCTGTACCGCTATATCGACGATGCCGCCCTATTCCAAAGTCTGATGGTGAGGATCCTGCAGAGCCCGGAGGCGCTTAGGCTCGAACGTGAGCGAATGAATCTTGCGACCGGCGTCCGGGACCCGGCGAAATACACGACCCGGGAGATGATCCGGCTTGAAGCCGAGATGGCCAATCGCGCGGTCTGGCTCTCCGGTCGCGCCTCCCACGGCGTCCGTGAGGCGGTGCTGCAGGCAGCCTTTGCACGCCATGCCCGTCTCTCGGATGAGCAGCGGACGGCGATCGAACATGTCGCCGGCGGGGAGAGGATCGCCGCCGTGATTGGCCGCGCTGGCGCCGGCAAGACGACGATGATGAAGGCTGCCCGTGAGGCTTGGGAAGCAGCCGGCTATCGTGTGGTCGGCGGAGCACTGGCGGGAAAGGCGGCCGAGGGATTGGAGAAGGAAGCGGGCATCCCATCGCGCACGCTGTCGTCGTGGGAGCTACGCTGGAATCAGGGCCGCAATCAGCTCGATGACAAAACTGTCTTCGTGCTAGACGAGGCCGGCATGGTGTCGTCGCGGCAGATGGCGCTGTTGGTTGAAACCGTGACCAGGGCCGGTGCCAAGCTCGTCCTCGTCGGCGATCCGGAACAGCTTCAACCGATCGAAGCGGGTGCCGCCTTCCGCGCCATTGCCGATCGCATCGGCTATGCAGAACTGGAGACGATCTATCGTCAGCGCCAGCAATGGATGCGCGATGCCTCGCTCGACCTCGCTCGCGGCAATATCCGCAAGGCTGTCGATGCCTACACGGCGCATGGTCGAATGATAGGTTTGAGACTGAAGGACGAAGCGGTCGAAAGCCTGATCGCGGACTGGGATAGGGACTACGACCCGACAAAGACCACATTGATCCTCGCACACCTCCGCCGCGACGTCCGTATGCTCAACGAGATGGCGCGTGCGAAGCTGGTCGAACGCGGCGTCATCGCAGGCGGGTTTGCGTTCAAGACAGAGGACGGAACACGCATGTTCGCGGCCGGCGACCAGATCGTGTTCCTCAAGAACGAGGGCAGCCTTGGCGTCAAGAACGGCATGCTTGCCAAGGTGCTTGAGGCCGCTCCCGGCCGGATCGTTGCCGTGGTTGGTGACGGCGAGCACCGCCGCCAGGTCACGATCGAGCAGCGCTTCTACAACAATCTCGATCACGGCTATGCGACGACGATCCACAAGAGCCAGGGCGCGACAGTCGATCGAGTAAAGGTGCTTGCTTCCCTCTCGTTGGACCGGCACCTGACCTATGTGGCCATGACCCGCCATCGTGAAGATCTCGCCGTCTACTACGGCAATCGCTCCTTCGCGAAATCCGGCGGCCTCATCTCGATCCTATCGCGCCGAAACGCCAAGGAGATGACCCTCGACTACGAGAAGGCGTCGTTCTACGGCCAAGCTCTTCGCTTTGCCGAGGCCCGCGGCCTGCACCTCATGAATGTCGCCCGGACGGTCGCGCGCGATCGCCTGGAATGGACCATTCGGCAGAGCTCGAGGCTGGTCGATCTCGGCGTTCGTCTCGCTGCTATTGCGACGAAACTTGGCTTCGTCGGCAGCTTCAAAAACTCCCCAACTCAGAACCCGATCAAGGAGGCCAAGCCCATGGTGTCAGGCATCGCCACGTTCCCGAAATCGTTTGAGCAGGCTGTCGAGGACAAGCTCGCCGCCGACCCCGGCCTCAAGAAACAGTGGGAGGACGTTTCGACTCGCTTCCATCTCGTCTACGCACAGCCGGAAACCGCCTTCAAGGCAATCAATGTCGATGCGATGGTCAAGGACCAGTTGGTCGCGCAGACCACCCTCGCAAGGATTGCCGGTGACCCCGAAAGCTTCGGTGCGCTCAAGGGCAAGACCGGTCTTCTCGCCAGCCGTGCCGACAGGCAGGACCGGGAAAAAGCCATCGCCAATGGGCCGGCACTCGCCCGCAATCTTGAACGTTACCTTCGCGAGAGGGCCGAGGCCGAATTGAAACACGAGACGGAGGAGCGGGCGGTCCGACGAAAGGTTTCGGTGGACATCCCGGCGCTCTCTCCAGCGGCCAAGCAAACGCTAGAACGCGTGCGCGATGCGATCGATCGCAACGATCTCCCGGCTGGCCTCGAATATGCGTTGGCCGACAAAATGGTGAAGGCTGAACTCGAAGGTTTCGCGAAGGCTGTGTCCGAGCGTTTCGGAGAACGGACATTCCTGCCACTGGCGGCGAAAGACACCAGCGGCAAGACCTTCGAGACCGTCACATCGGGCATGACGGCTGGCCAGAAGGCTGAGGTCCAGTCCGCATGGAATTCCATGCGGACGGTCCAGCAGCTTGCCGCTCATGAACGAACGACTGAAGCGCTTAAGCAGGCTGAGACACTGCGCCAGACGAAGAGCCAGGGGCTCTCGCTGAAATGACGGCGGGAGCAGGAACGTGCCGGGCGAAGACCGCACAACAACGACGGGCGGCTGGGATCATCTTGGTGGCCGTTTCGGTCGGCATACTGGCGATCGGCACGGCCCTCGCCGGCGGTTATCGCATCAATCTGACCCCGAGCGAGCCACTCGGCCTATGGCGTATCGTTCCGCTCGGTCGCCCTGTTTCTGGCAATGACCTGGTGTTTATTTGCCCACCGGCAACCGTGGAAATGCGGGAGGCACGAGCGCGTGGCTATCTCCGTTCCGGCTCCTGCCCGGGTGGCGTCGCCCCGCTGATCAAGACGGTGATCGCCATCGCAGGACAGCAAGTCGAAATCGGCGCCAGCGTGAGCGTGGAGGGGCGAGTGGTTTCCTCTTCCAGTCTCGCATCACAAGACGGAAGGGGTCGGCCGCTGGCGCCGTTTCCGAGCGGCACTGTCCCGGCAGGTTATGTCTTCCTGCATTCAGCGTTCCCCGGTTCTTATGACTCCCGCTACTTCGGCCCGGTGCCCGCTTCAGGCATTCTCGGTCTGGCGCAGGAGGTCCTCACCTATGCGCCGTGATTATCTTCGACCGACGCTGCTGATATCCGCTTCGATGGCGATCGGCGTGGTGGGGTGGAGCGGATACGTGCCTCTACTGCCCGTCGCGTTGGGGTTTCCTGTTCTTTGGTCGATCGCGCGAACGAGAATGATTGCGTCGCTCGTGTCGGCCGGATACTTCCTGGCCGCGTCGCGGGGTCTGCCACAGGGCGTTGCTGCCTTCTATTCGTCGGATATCTGGCCGGGCTTTTTGCTCTGGCTATGTGCGTCCCTGAGCTTTGTCGCCGTGCATACGGTCCTGTGGACCGGGACCGCCGGCATTCGTCCGTTCCGCTATCTCCTTGCGGCCGTCATCATGGCTATCCCGCCGTTCGGCATCACGGGATGGGCGCAACCCGTCACGGCCGCGGGGGTACTGTTTCCGGGATGGGGATGGTGGGGACTGGGACTTATGACAGCTGGCCTTGCGGGCCTCGTAACCCGCATTTGGCCAGCTGTCGCCATCGCCTTGACTGGCTTTTGGCTGTGGTCCGCCGCAATCTGGACCGACCCGAAGCTACCGGAAGCCTGGCAAGGCGTCGATCTGGAGTTGGGAGTTTCGCTTGGCCGCGACACCGATCTTCAACGCCAGCGTGACATGATCGCAACGGTGCGCCGCGCAGCCAGCAATGGCGCCCGCTTCGTCGTGTTGCCGGAAAGTGCGCTCGGCTTCTGGACGCCGACCGTGGAGCGTCTATGGACGGGCGCACTTGCCGATGGCGATGCCACTGTCATCGCCGGCGCCGTCGTAATCGACGCCGACGGCTACGATAATGTCCTCGTTGCGATCGACAGGAATGGCAGCCGCATCCTCTATAGCGAACGCATGCCGGTTCCCGGCTCGATGTGGCAGCCATGGCGACCCTGGTTTGGGGAGAGCGGCGGCGCCCGGGCGGGCTTCTTCGCGAATCCGATTGCCTCCATCGGCGCGAGCCAGGCCGCACCACTGATCTGCTACGAGCAACTGATCGTTTGGCCGGTCCTGCAGTCGATGCTGCACGATCCGGACGCCATCCTCGCCGTCGGAAACGGGTGGTGGACCGAAGGGACGTCGATCGTCGCCATACAGCGCGCCGCCACCACCGCTTGGGCAAAACTCTTCGCAAAGCGGCTCGTCATTGCCTTCAACACCTGAAAGGAGACACCATGCTCGACGCCGCCCTGATAAAAGAATGCGCCGACCCATCGCTCAAGCCCGCGATCGTCGAGCAGTTCGTGACCGCTGCTGGCTCGGCAGATCCCCTCGCCGTCACCGTCAAATCAGGAGGCCGATTGATCCTGGTGCCTAAAGCGACGTCGGCCGAAGAGGCGATTGCAATCGTACGGCAATATGCTGGTCAGGCGGTGGTCCGCGTTGGGCTGACCCAGTTTCCCGCCGGCGTTGGCGTCAAGGAAGCGAGTGATCTCAAACCGGATCTCGTCGATGCCTGCCAAAACCTCCGCAAAGGCACTGCGATGTTCGCCAAGGTCCTCAGGATCGTTGCGAAATGGTATGGCAATCCCACGAGCAAAGACGTCTTCCCGCAGATTTTCGAGGATGCGATTTACGCATGGAAGACTGGCGAGTTTGAGGGTGTGAGCGTGTTTCAGGCGGAGGACCCGGGGAATAGCGTCCCAATGGAGACTGTGACACCGCCTTCCAATGATACAGTCGACACCGACCTCAGTCCGCAGGGAGAGAACACAGAACGCGCCGAGCAAGGCCAGATCATTGGATCGGCAGAGATGCGAATCGACCTCTCAAGAATCGGCGGAAAATAATCTCTATCGAAGCGCCTGGTCAGCGTGATTTTGTCACAAGCTCGGCAGGTTCGACACCGAGTACCTCCGCGATCTGTCCAAGGACGGTGAGGGTTGCAGACATTTCGGCGCGCTCGATTGCACCTATATGACGCGTGCTGAGGCCCGTACGATGCGCCAATTCCTCCTGCGTCAGTTGTTTGCCATGGCGTATTCGACGCAAATTCATCGCCATGACCTCGTTGAGATCCATGACGTGAGCGGAACCCGAATCGGAACTATTGTTCTAGGAACTATAGTTCCGATTCGTTCCTTCATGTGATATTGGTCGTCCAGCCTTTTATGAGCTCCTTTTGGATAAGAGCGAATGATCTCTGCAAGACAGGTCGTGCAGTCATGACCTAAACGATATAGTGCTCGCCAGAACTTTGTTTTCGCGCGGTATTGAAGAAATAAAGGGAAACGGATGAACGACGTGAACCCATCCGAGAGGAACGAGGGAGCATAACCGATGGGAACGCGCTTCCGTTCGATGGAAAAGTCGGAACTAGAAATGCTCGCGGTTTCAGCAATCCGCGAACACCGCCGCCTTCTCGCCGCCGACGAAGCAGTCTATGAGGAGTGGACCCGCGCATCTGCTGACCAATCGCTTTCCAGCACCGTGCTCAAGAGCCTGCAGGACGAGTATATGGCGCGTCAGAGGAAATCCGAAGCCCAGCAGGAAGAACTATCGGACATCATCGACGCCCTTGGCTATGTCCCTGACGTGCCCTGGGACGGCGATGAATGATATCAAACCAGGCCGTGATCCTTAGCGATCGCAACGAGGTGGGGTACGGTTGCCGCTTCGAGCTTCTCTCGCGCCTTATCCAGATAGTGCTGCACTGTCCTTGGATTGATGCCTGTCAGGATCGCGGTTTCCGGAGCAGTTTTTCCCTTCGCCGCCCACTTTAGGCACATTGCTTCTCTTGGTGAAAGCAACCGCTTCGGCGGAACAATTGTGGTCGCGGCAAGCATTTTCAGGCGATAATGGATCGCCAGAACGGCACGAGTCGCTTTCTGGCAATCTTGAAGTTTTGAAATATCAGCCGCTTGGGTTGAAGATGCAAATGTCAACATCATCGTCGAGCCGAAACTGCCTTCGACTGGTATAGTCACTCCACTGCGGATGCCATGATCGATCGCCTGGTCCCGAAAGCGCCTGAGTTCGGAAGCCCCACGAGCGGGCCAATCGTCGGCCGTCCACGAAAAGATTTCCATGCGAGTCTTTGCTTCCCACACGACCGGGTCGATGCGGGAATACTGGCTTTCGAGATAAACGCCCTGCCATTCCTCTGGATAGGAGTTGAATGTGCGGATTTCCAATCCCTCAGTCTGCAGATACGCAAAACGCTCGAAGCCACATGCGTGCGCAAATGTCTTCAGAGCGCTTTTGATCATACGTTCGTCGTGCGCGGCTTCTGTCATATCGATGAGAGCGCGAAGGTCACTGTCCACTGGCTTTTCTCCTAACTGGGCAGTTGCGAGTCTCCCACCGTCGCGTCGTTTAGGCGCCGCGAGTTACATGGTGCCACCGTTCGGCCAGTCCGAGCGGTCTGTGGCATCGGACTACGGCTGCGAATTCTCTGGCCCTACGCCTTGCGATGGACACGCAGTTGCCCTCTAACCAAAGCATATCCACGGTCGTTTCTCCTCATAGGTCTACTCGCCTTTACCGAGTATTCAAGCCCCCGCGATCTAAAAGAAGATAATGCGAGGAGAGATTTTAGCGATGCTTGGTTTCGCCTTGCTGGATGGCTCCGTCGCGGGCATCGAAATTGCGAAACCTGAGCTAGTTACCGGCCGCGATAGGCTGATGGAAAAATAATGTCCTGATCAACCAGCACATTGAACTTGTAGCCTGGCCGGATGCGGATCGTCGGCTGAACGTTCAGATTCTTCGAGATCGTTTCTTCCGCTACCCGGCCAAATGACTCGGCAAAATTCCGCCGTGCTGCATCTGAGGCTGTGTCCTGGGTGGCCAGGGTTGAACTCTCCGGCATGGACATGTCGATCCCCGTCCCGATGATTGCCACGAGTGCTGCCGAACCGAACGTTCTCCAAAGATGGCGGTCGACCTTGTCCTGGAAGCCCCCATATCCTTCGGCGTCGGTGCCTGCCATGCCGCCGATCTGGAGGGTAGACCCATTCGGGAAAATGAGATCCGTCCAGACGACGAGAACCCGTTCCTGGCCGAACGAGACCTTGGAGTCGTAGCGCCCGAACAGTTTTGCGCCCTGCGGAATGAGAAGTCGGTAGCCGGTCGCGCTGTCGTAGACATTCTGACTGACTTGCGCCGTGATGCGCCCTGGCAGATCGGAATTGAGGCCGGTGATTAATGTGGCGGGTATAACCGAGCCGCGCTTCAGTTCATAAGGTGACATCTGCGGAACGACCTGGTTCGGCAGGTAGCCGAGATCCTTGATGTCCTGGTTGAAGAAATCTTCCTTCGACGTCTGGCCGTTCTGGTCGACGTTTTGGCCCATCAGACCGGATTTCATGGCGGTGGCATAGAGGTCTGACGCGCTGTTCGCCGCGAGATTTGCCGGCTGGCGGCTGGTGTCATTGCTGGAGTTCGCATTCTTCGCAACATCTCCGATATCCACCTTCAGCGGTGAATCGAGTGCCGTCGCGCGGGCCTGCAGACGCGCCATCCGTTGGCGTTGCGCTTCCCGGATATACTGTTCATCCTGCTCCCGTTTAAGGCGAGCCCTCCACTCTTCCTCGGATTCGAGCGTCGACCGTCTCTCCTGCCGTTCGTTCGGCCGGCGATCAACAACGGGCTCTTGCTTCTCGACCTTCTGCTCGACGGCAGGGGTTGGCTGAAACACCTCCTGCCTTTCCGGCTCACCGATAATGCCATCCGTTACCCCCCGCTTGAGCTGGTCGCCGAAGTTTGTTGCCGGCGTATTAGAAGCGCTTTCGATGTCGCCACGGTTGAAGGAGAGCCCGCGCAAAGACAGGCCAATCACGACGATGCCGACGAAGAGCACGACGACGATGATCGCAATGATGATCGGCAGGCGGTTGAGCCGGCGCATTCCCTTCTGATCGTCGGCTTGGGCTGATGCGCCAAGCTGGAGCGACTGGACCATTTCTATCTCCGTCAGTTGCGCTGCATGATCGAAAGCGGGCTGGCCGGCGTGGCGCCGGCTGCCGTCGGCGTGTAAGCACGGCCAAGGGCGATCGATGGCGTCGACACCCGCGCCAGCACCTGCCCGTCGGCGCCATCGATCGCATAGGCGAGCTCGACCGGTTTGACGTCCTTGGCGACCTTGCCGTCCGTGATCACCGTGTATCCCCACCCTTTCAGGGCCGCCTCGAGCGCGGCCGCGAACTCCGACGTGTCCTTTTCCATCTTGATCGTCGTCGTCGCACTCGTCGGGCCGAGCTGCTCGGCGAGCCGGCTTGCCATATCGCCGGCGATCGCGCTTGCAGCCCGCCCCGTGACGGCGACCGGGGTCGAGCTGGTGGTCATTGCGTCCTCGGCCGTTTGGCAGCCAGAAAGCAGCGCAGCCACAATGAAAAATCCGACAAGCTTGCCCATCGATCAGCCTCCCCGCCGGATCGTGATCTTCTGTTGCCGCCAGCCGACCCCGGAAACCAGGATCGCCTTGTCGATCGCGTAGTCGACGGTCATCATGTCGTTCTTCATGCGATAATTGACGATGCGGTTCTGTCCGCCGGAAACGACAAAAAGAACCGGTGCGTCCTGGCCGGAGATCGACTTCGGGAACTGGATGTAGGTCTTAACACCGTCCGAATAGACCCGCTTTGGCCTCCACGGCGCGCTCCCGCTCACGGAATAGGAGAAGTTCAGCGTGTCCGGCGCGGTTCCCGGAATGCCGCCGGTTTCGAGGCGGGCATTGACGTCGGCAAGCTTGGTCGACACGTCTTCTGGATATTCGAACCCAACACGCGCCATGTACTGGCTGGGATGAGACTTGAGCTGGATGGAATAGGTTCGCCGTGAGGTGGTCACGACCATCGAGGTCACGAGGCCAGCCTCGGAGGGTTTGACGATCAGATGGATTGCCTGTCCGCCCGTTGCGCCTGAGGTCGCAGGTTCCACTTTCCACCGCACGGTGTCGCCGACGAGGACGTCCCGAACGATCTCGCCACCCTGAAGCTCGATGTCGCAGACCTGGAGCGGCGAGCAGACAACGGAGGGCTGGGTCTCGCCGAACAGGAAGATCACCTTGCCGTCCGGTCCTGTCGTGACCAGGCCCGGAGTGCCGCGCCATTTCCGGGAGATATTCGTACCCTTGACCTCATTGCTCGTCATGCTTTGCGCCTGCGCGCTGACCACAAAGGCGAGTCCGGCCATGCAGCCAGCGGCTGCGATCAGTCCTGTCTTTTGCATTGAGAAATCCCCTGCCCTTAAAGCTGTGCCGTCCAGTCGAAGTCCCTGACATAGAGGCCGATCGGATTGAGGCGGATCGTCGCCTCATCCTGCGGCGCGGTGAGCGCCACCGTTGCAATGCCGCGGAAGCGGCGTGTTCCGGTTTCCTTGCCCTTCCGGTCCCGTTCGTATTCCGTCCAGTCGATCTGATAGGTCTGGTTGGAGAGTGCCACGATGTTGTTGACCTCGATCGCAACAGTCGACGACTTCGCCTTCTCGAAGGGTGAATTACCCCGGAACCAGGCGTTGACCTTCTCCGTCGACGGATCGGAGGTCCGAAGAAGGGCGTAGGTTCGGTCGATGTATTGCTTTTGGACGACAGCATCCGGCGTGATCGAGCGAAAGCTGGTGACGAAGTTGCCAAGCGTCGCACGCACCACCCGCACATCGGCATACTCAATCTGCTCGGGAAAGCCCACCGTGACCGAGGTCCCGAGCTTGTCGACCTCTACGATATAAGGCACGAGCTTGACTTGGGTGCTGAGATACATCGCATAGCCGAAGCCGATCACGGCCATGGCGAGGCCGAGGATGCCGACGATCCGCCATGCCGAGGCGGCCTTCACATAAGTTCCGTAGCGCTCGTTCCATTCCTGGCGCGCGGCAAGATACGGATTATCAGGGGCGCGGTTCGCTGCCATTTGTTCTTCCCTTATGTCGATTATGGTTTGTCGTTGCGTTCGGGAAGCGGCTTCGGCCCAGTATGACCACCTCTGCTTTCGTCGAGCTTGGCGTTCGCCAGACCGAGGATCGAACCGGCATAGGCGCCGGGTGAGCCGATGGCCTTTTCCTTGGCCGCCGAGCCCGCTGCTTGCGCTCCGGCGCCGAAACTCGCACCTATGCCGCGAAGAGCCGCACCAGCGACAGATGAGCCAGCAGCCCGTGCAGTTTGTGCCGCGGCAAAACCTGCACCGGCAGCGCCAGCGGCGAGAAAGCCCGCCCCCGCCGCGAATGACGCCGCCTGCCCGCCATGGCGGATCGTCTCCATACCACCGGTGACGGAGGCACCCTGGACAACGCCCTGGATAATGTTCGGCACGTACATGGCGACGATGAACACGACGACGGCGATGCCCGCAATGGCGAGGGCGGTTTGGAATTGATCGCCAACACTCGGGTCGTTCGCCAAGCCGATCAGGACTTCTGACCCGATCCGCGAGATCATCACAAGGGCCATCAGCTTCATCCCGACGGAAAACGCGTAGACCAAATAGCGAACCGCAAAATCCTTGGTGAAGGATGAACCACCAAGGCCGAGCATGATCATGCCGGCAAGCAGACCGATATACATCTCGACCATCACAGAAACGAAAATGGCGGCGACGAGAGAAAATGCGATGACTGTCACGACCATCGCGAAGGCGGCCGAGATTGCCAGCGCATTGTCTTCAAAGAGACCGAACTGCACTTTTTCCGACATTTTCGTTGCAACGGCGAGCCCGGCATTGAATACGTCAGCTGGCGACGCCGTCCCTCCTCCCGCACCGATCTGAAACAGGCTATCTACGACCGCCTTGGCGAAGGTCGGTCCCTGCGCCAGCACGAACGCGAAGAAGCCCACGAACATGATCCGCCGCACCAATTCGGCGAACCAACTGTCCAGTGAAGCAGACTGGATCGCCAGCCAAACGGCCGCAATGCCAATCTCGATCGTGGCAAGAATCCAAAAAAGGGATTTCGCTGCGTCCATGATGGTGCTTTCCCACCCCTTCGCAGCGGTGGTGATCTGGTTCTGGAGGGACGTCAAAACTGAGCCCTCTTGCGCAAGAGCCGGCTGCGTCGTCACCACCGCGAGCGCGACAACCAGCATGGCGAACCTCAACTGATGAAGTGTTGTTATGCTTGTCATCCGATCACCACTCGACCTTCATCTTCTGGCCGCCCGATGTGGGGTAATCCTTCGATGAGCCGAAGAATTTCGCCCTGCGTTCCTGAGCTGCCTGCTTTTCGGAAATCAGAATCCAAACGCCGGCACTTCCGATGGCCAGGACCGAAGCGATTGCTATCAGGAGTGCTTTCGTTCTCACCATTCCACCTTCATTTTCTCGCCGCCGGATGTCGATGGTGCCGTCGTACCGAAGAACTTTTCGCGCCGCGCCTGCGCCAGATCCTTGTCGCTCTGCTCGGTCTGCAGCCAGGTCCCCATCATCGTCATTTGCTGCGAAACGAGACCGCGAAGCTTCTGCATTTGCGCGACTTGCTGAGCGGCGATCTCGTGCCCGACCTGCAACGCCTTCATCTGCCCGTCAGCGGTTTCGGACATCGACCGTAACGAGGACATCGTATCTTCCTCGCTATCGAACTGGTCGGCCGTAAGGCTCGCGGCCTTCAGCGAACTGGCGATCGTGTCACGATTGGTGTTCGACCAGGACTGATAAGTCGAGGAGAACGTCGCGTTATTAGGCAGGTTGGTTTTGAGATCGGCGTAGCTCTGAAAGCGCTGCTGAAGAACGTCGTCAGCGTTGCCCATCGAAAATGAGATACTCTGACCCTGGTCCACAATACTGCGCAGTTGGTTGAGATCGTTTTCGACCTGGCCCCAGACATGGTCAGGAAGCTGCGCGGTGTTTTGCAGCATGTTCTCGTAGATCTTGAGCTGGTTCTGGATTTGCTCAGCAAGCTGGCTGATCTGCGTCAGTTGGTTGTCGACCTGGATGCCGGAGCTTTTCATGAGGTCCACGAGTTGCGCATTGTTCGCGAGCTGCGTCCATTCTGTCGCAGCGCCGGTGGCCGTACCGGCTTGCACCGAACCTGCGCTTACGATCGTGAGGGCGGTGGCCGCCAAGCAGGCGATCCATTTATTTGAGTAGCGATCCGGCATCGTGAACTCCTCTCGATTCAAGCCAGTGGATCGGCCAGTCGTGGCCATGTTCAAATTTCAGCGCGCGGATGCGTTTGAGATCGTCCTTGCCCGACGCGCCGACAAAGCTCAGCGCCACTGGTCCAAGCGACATGTCGAAGAGACGCCGACCTTCCGGCGTCGCAACGTAGTATTCGCGTTTCGGGATTGCGTTCGAGACGATCTCGATCTGGCGCTCGTTGAAACCGATACGCTCATAAAATTCCCGCGTTCCAGGCTCGCGAGCAGCGCCGTTCGGCAGGCAAATCTTAGTCGGGCAAGATTCCTTCAGCACGTCGATGATCCCTGACCGCTCGGCGTCCGAGATCGATTGTGTCGCGAGTACCACGGCGCAATTGGCTTTGCGGAGCACCTTCAGCCACTCTCTAATCTTGCTGCGGAAGACGGGGTGGCCGAGCATCAGCCAGGCTTCGTCGAGGACGATCATACTTGGGGATCCGTCCAAGCGCTTCTCGATCCGGCGGAACAGATAGGTCAGGACCGGCACGAGATTGCGCTCGCCCATGTTCATGAGCTGCTCGATCTCAAAGGTCTGGAAGGCGCCGAGTGTGAGGCCGTCCTCTTCTGCGTCGAGGAGTTGCCCCATCGGTCCGTCGACGGTGTAATTGTGCAGGGCGTCCTTGATCTCACGCATCTGCACGCCGCTGACGAAATCGGAGAGCGATCGGCCGGCCGCGTTCGCCATCAGGCCAACCTGACGCGAGATTGCGTTGCGGTGATCGGGCGTGATGGTGACGCCCTGCAGTCCCACCAGCATCTCGATCCATTCCGTCGCCCAGGCGCGGTCGCCGTCGGTCGAGAGATCGCGTAATGGGCAGAAGGCCAAGACCGTCTCCTCCCCTTCAGCGTCGCCGCCGATCTCATAGTGATCGCCGCGCGCCGCAAGCGTCAGCGGCAAAAGCGAGCTGCCCTTGTCAAAAGCGAAGATTTGGGCTCGTTCGTAGCGGCGGAACTGCGCGGCGATCAGCGCGAGAAGCGTCGATTTGCCGGAGCCGGTCGGCCCGAAGATCAACGTGTGCCCAACATCGTCGGCATGCAGATTGAGCCTGAAGGGTGTTGAGCCGCTCGCCACCTGCATCAGCGGCGGTGAATTCGGCGGGTAGAAGGGGCATGGTGCCACCGGGCTGCCGGACCAGACCGAATTCAGGGGGATGAGGTCGGCGAGATTGGTGGTGTTGATCAGCGGCTCACGGATATTGCAGTACCAGTTTCCCGGCAAGCTGCCGAGAAAGGCGTCCGTCGCGTTGAGCGCTTCGATGCGAGCCCCAAACCCTTCGGCCTGGATCAACCGGCGAATCGCTTCCGCCTTCTCTTGCAATGCATCCCGGTCTTCGTCGAAGAGAATAACGACCGGCGTGTAATAACCATAGGCAACCAGCTGCGACGAGGCCTGCGCGATGGCATCCTCCGTCTCCGCCACCATGGTCATCGCGTCCTGGTCGACGGACCGGCTTTGCGTCTGGAATATCTGGTCGAAGAATGGCCGGACTTTTTGCTGCCATTTCTTTCGTGTGCGTTCGAGCTTCGCCCTGGCCTCCTCGGCGTCAAGGAAGATGAAGCGGGACGACCATCGATAGGTCAGCGGCATCAGGTCGAGGCTGTTCAAAATGCCCGGCCAGCTTTCGGCCGGAAGGCCATCGATCGCGACAACGCCGAGGAAACGGTTCTCGACCTTTGGCGTCAATCCGTGTTCGAGCTCGGCCGTTGCGATCCAGTCCAGGTACATGGGAATATCCGGCAAGCGGACGGGATGGCTTTCGCCGGTGATGCAGAAGCGGACGAACTGGAGCAGTTCGTCATAGCGGGCGACCCGCTCCCCTCCCCTCTCGACCGTCTCACGAGTTTGCATTCGCCGGATCGACAGCGTGTTCGCAAAATACTGCTCGACCTCACGGACGGCGTTCTTGAAGATGAAGAGCACTGTGTCGGCGTAGGACCTCTTCCGGCTTTCCTCGTCCGAATAGATGTACTTGCTGAGAGCCGTCCTTTTGGACTCGAGCGGCCGGTAGGTCAGGATCAGGGCATGCTTGCTCTCGAAATGCCCCTGCTCGCGCGCGAAATGCGCCCGGCGCTCGGCGTCGATCGCGCGGGTCACCGGGTCAGGAAAATGGCAACGTTCCTCCGATGGATAGTCGACTGTCGGAATGCGGATCGCCTCGACCTGGATCATCCAGCCGCTTCCAAGCCGTGACAGAACGGCATTAATCTGCCTCGACAGCTCGTTGCGCTCGAGGTCGGTCGCACTTTCGGAATCCGGTCCCGCGAAATACCAGCCGGCCATCAGGCTGCCGTCCTTCAACAGAAGGACACCATTGTCGACAAGGCCGGCATAGGGAACGAGATCGGCAAAGGATGGGCCGGTTTCCCTGAAGCGCTTGAGAGATACCATGGCCGCCTCCTCAATACCGGCGCCACGGCGAAGTGGACGCCTTGTAGTAGGGCTTGTAGGAAATGTGCTTGATATAGACCTGCCGCATCAGCGGGTCGGACTTCGCCATCATTCTGAGGAGCCCGACGATCACGACCCAAACGGCGATGCCGAAGAGCGCCGAATAAACCGTCAGCACTACGAAGATCAGGATGACGGCGGCGAGACCGGTCAGCAACACAAGCTCCCGGTCGGCGCCCATCAGGAGGTTTGGACGCGACAGTGCACGGTGGATGCGGTTGCGCTGAAGGCCGGATGGGGAATTAGCCATGAGTTCCCTCCCCGCCTCCGGCCGAGCCAATCGTGGTGAGCTGTTCGCTCGTCAGTCCTATCGAGGCGCCGGTTGCGCCGAACAGGCCGACAATGTTGGTGGCGCCGAGCAGGATGCCGGCGACCAGAACGACGTACACAAGCCGCCGCGCGAAATCGTTGAGCTCACCGCCGAAGATGAGCATGCCGCCCGCGATAGCCACGGCCGCAAGTGCGATTGCGCCCGCGACCGGGCCCGTGATCGACTCCTGGATTTGCTGCAGCGGCCCTTCCCAGGGAAGACTGCCTCCAGAACTGGCGAGCGCTGGCGTGACTGAGGCAAATACGATGGGTCCCGCAAGGAGTGCGATTGCGAAGAGTGCGTTCTTAGGCGACATGGCGCGCCTCCTGCTCTTCCGTCAGCTGATCGGATTCGATCTCGTATTGTCCGTTGACGAACCGCTCGACCTGGATGACGTCGCGAACGCGCCGTCCGCGCGGTGTCCGCTCGATCGAGATGACCAGGTCGACAGCTTCTCCGATCACATCGTGCATCGGCTGCTGGCTTGCTTCGGCCGTCAGTTGTTCAAGCCGACGCAGCGCCGAGATGGCGGTGTTCGAGTGAATGGTCGCCACACCGCCCGGGTGGCCGGTGTTCCAAGCCTTGAGCAGGGTCAGGGCCGCGCCGTCGCGGACCTCCCCGACCACAATCCTGTCGGGACGCAGCCGCATAGTGCTCTTTAGGAGCCGCGCCATGTCGACCGTATCGCTGGTGTGGAGAAGGACTGCGTTCTCAGCCGTGCATTGAATTTCGGAGGTGTCTTCCAGAATGACGAGCCGATCTTCTGGCGCGCTTTTCACGATCTCGTCGATCACGGCATTCGCAAGCGTCGTTTTGCCGGAACCGGTTCCTCCGGAGATGATAATGTTGAGCCGCGCGGAAATCGCGCTGCGGATTGTCGCGGCCTGGTATTCGGTCATCACGCCGGTCCGGGCGTAATCTTCGAGAGGAATGAGGCGTGATGCCCGGCGCCGGATCGTGAAGGCAGGCCGGGCGACGACGGGGGGCAAAAGACCCTCGAAGCGGTGACCGCCGATCGGCAGCTCTCCGGAAACGATCGGGTGTTCGGTATCGACCTCGGACTGGAGCGCATGCGCCACGGTGCCAATTACCATTTCGGCTGCGGCTGAGGACATTTCGCCAGCGGGCGCGACGCCGTGCCCAAGACGTTCGATGAACAGCTTTCCGTCCGGATTGAGCATGATCTCGACGACTGTAGCGTCGTCCAGCGCCACGCAGAGCTGATCGCCGAGCGCTTCCTGAAGTTTGCGGACAAGCCGGGGGTGAGAGCGAAGCTGGTTCATGGCTTTCTCCTTACGCTGCCTTGCTGATACGGGTGATTTGGGAGTGGTAGTTGGAAGGACGGAGCTTCCGAAACATGTCGGCGTCAGCGGGCAGGATTCCTGCGACGGCCATCGTCACGCCGATCTTTTTTGGTTCGCCCAAACGCTGCAGCGGCCATCCGACGCGCGCGAGGATCCGCTCAAAGCGTAGGTCGGTCACCGTAACGATCTCCGTGAAGTCGTTCGCCAAGCACCATTCAATGATGCCTGCGAACATGGTCAGCGTCGCCTCATGCACCGAGCCGTCTCCCCTGCCCTCTTCGAGTGTCGTATCGACGCAGAAGCGAGAACTCTCGATCATCGCGGCATGGCCGTTGAGTTGACCGCCAGGGAGAAGCGACGGGAAGACATCTGCCACCATTGTCGGACCAAGCGTAGGAAGGAGCCTCGCGCACCCAGCAAGTTCGCCGATCGCTGTGGTGGCGAGAACATAGGTCGGTCGAAGCGCATCAAAACTATCCGACTCACATCCCGCCGTTACGTCGACGTCCCAACCCAAGCGGTCAGAGAAGACCCGCGCACGAAGCTGATGGTGGATGTGAAGGAGATGCGCTTCTTGGATCGTCCGAGGCGTCGAGAATGCCAAAACTTGCATGAATTTCTCCGTCGTAGTTGGTCGACGGGAGAATGAGCACAAATGGGAATCCGCGTGCAGTTGTAGGATCCTACAAATCACTTCGAGGTGAGTCGCGGCGCTTACACCTCGCTTCGGGCCGCGAAATTCCTGTATTCGACCTCGGTGAGTCACGCGGGCATTGTAGGATTCACAGTAGATCATACCGCGAACAAATCGGCGCGTTGAAGCCTTTAACTATCAGTAAATGTTGGAAAAATGTTTCTGCAGCCTGCGCTTTTTGCTCGCACCGTTAATAGTCTGTTAACTTTAAATATCTTGCAAAGCTCTGTGGAATCGGGTGTCCTATCCACGGTAAATCGGTGTGTTTACGAAAATTACCGTGTGTACGAGAGGACGTCGTGGAGAATCCCGCCAAGCTTCAGAAGGCTATCCATAAACTGATAGCGGCGCACGCGCGAGATCTGTCAGGCGCGTTGCACGAGCATCGTGTTAAGCTTTACCCCCCGGAAGCTCGCAAGACGCTGCGGTCCTTCTCGTCAACAGAGGCTGCTAAGCTCATCGGCGTGAATGACGGATACCTTCGACACCTTTCAATTGATGGGAAGGGGCCGCAGCCTGAGGTGGGCGCCAATGGCCGTCGCTCGTACTCAGTGGAAACCATCCAGGCTCTTCGTGAGTATCTGGACGAAAACGGCAAGGGCGACCGCCGCTATTCACCCCGGCGCAGTGGGCGGGAGCACCTGCAGGTCATCACTGCGGTCAATTTCAAGGGCGGATCAGGCAAGACAACGACCGCAGCTCACCTCGCTCAATACCTCGCGCTTAACGGTTATCGGGTGCTGGCGATTGATCTCGATCCCCAGGCGAGCATGTCCGCGCTTCACGGTTTTCAACCGGAATTCGACGTCAAGGACAACGAGACCCTTTACGGCGCAGTGCGATACGACGAGGAACGCCGTCCACTGAAGGACGTCATAAAGAAGACGTACTTCACGAACCTCGACCTGGTTCCCGGCAATCTTGAGCTGATGGAGTTTGAGCACGATACGGCGAAGGTGCTTGGCTCGAATGATCGCAAGAATATCTTTTTCACACGCATGGATGACGCGATCGCATCGGTGGCGGACGACTACGACGTTGTCGTCGTGGACTGCCCTCCCCAGCTTGGCTTTCTGACGATCTCGGCGCTTTGTGCAGCCACAGCAGTGCTCGTGACCGTTCATCCCCAGATGCTCGATGTCATGTCGATGTGCCAGTTTCTTCTCATGACGTCCGAGCTGCTCAGTGTCGTTGCAGATGCCGGCGGGAGCATGAACTATGATTGGATGCGCTACCTCGTAACGCGCTACGAGCCCGGCGACGGCCCGCAAAACCAGATGGTATCGTTCATGCGAACGATGTTCGGTGACCATGTTCTGAACCACCCGATGCTAAAAAGCACGGCAATTTCGGACGCCGGTATCACCAAGCAGACGCTTTATGAGGTCAGTCGCGACCAGTTCACTCGGGCGACCTACGACCGAGCGATGGAGTCGCTCGACAACGTCAACAACGAGATCGAGCAGCTCATACAATCCTCATGGGGGCGTAAATGAAGCCCGTGCCGAGCTCTAAAAATTGCTTGCCGGTAGAAAAGTTGCCAGCCGGAAACTTTCTGCAAGTCGATCTAAAAATGCGCGTTGAGTGCGCGTTTGACGCGGACAAAAAAGGAGCGGCAAATGGCTAGGAAGCATCTTCTATCAGACCTTGCGCCACAAAAGTTGCCAGCCGGAAACTCTGAGAATGCGGCAGGCTTCGACAGTTCAACTCCCCAGTATGCGCCGCGAGGTGCGATTGGCGCCGTATCGAGATCGATTGAGCTCCTAAGGTCGCAGTCGCTTACTGAGCTTGATCCGGATTTGATCGACGCGCCATCAGTGGTGGATCGTCTCGATGAGGACGGCGAACAGTTTGAAGAATTTGCTCGCAACATTCGAGAGAACGGCCAGCAAGTTCCAATCCTTGTGCGACCGCACCCGTCGATTGAGGGGCGGTATCAGATCGCCTATGGGCGCAGGCGCTTACGTGCGGTCAAGGCAGCCGGACTCCAGATCAAAGCGGCGATCCGGAATTTGACCGACGACGAGTTGGTGCTTGCCCAAGGTCAGGAAAACAGCGCCCGTCAGGACCTCTCGTTCATCGAGCGAGCCTTATACGCCGCTGAACTCGAAGCCAATGGGTTTCAACGCACGGTTATCATGGCCGCTCTCGCTGTCGATAAGAGCAATCTTTCTCGCCTTATCCAGGCGGCGACGCAATTGCCGGCGGACGTGATCCGAGCAATCGGCGCTGCGCCAAAGACGGGTCGCGACCGTTGGTATGAGCTTGCGACGCGGCTGGGTAGCGAGGAGGCGCTCGCCAAGGCTCGCGCATCGCTGTCAGAAGCGTCTGTAAAATCGCTGACGTCGGATGAGCGTTTCGCCCGTGTCTTCGCTCTCGTCGCGCCAAAAAAAGGGAAGAAAGAAAAGCCCCAAGCTGAAATTTGGCAAGCTGACGATGGCGTTAAGGCCGCAAGTTTCCGTCAGGACAAGCGAACACTCACACTGATGATCGACAAAAAGGCGGCGCCAGAGTTTGGCGACTACCTGATGTCGGTTCTCCCCGAAATCTACGCTTCGTTCAAAAAGACGAAGCAGCAGGTGAATCGCGACTAGGAAAGGATCGATAGAGCAAAGAAAAAGCCCTCCGAAACAGTGTTCCAGAAGGCCTCTCTCAGTTTGGTCGCTTAGAGAATCGCACTTCCCGGAATCACAGTCAAGAGTCAACGCCACACTGGCGTAGCCTTTTCTTTGCCTTGTGAGAGGTGAGGAACATGGAAACGGGATATATAACGACGCCCTTTGGGCGGCGACCGATGACGCTTGCCTTGGTGCAGCGTCAGGTGGCAACGGAGCAGAGTTTAGCGGTAAGCTCCGTCGACAAATGGCGGGTGTTTCGCGACGTATGTGACGCCCGCTCGCGTCTGGGCCTCCAGGATCGCGCACTCGCCGTCTTGAATGCGCTCCTGTCATTCTTCCCTGCAGTGGAGCTTAGTAGCGAGAAGAATCTGATAGTCTTCCCTTCGAACGCCCAGCTATCGGCACGGGCAAATGGGATCGCCGGGACGACGCTACGCAAGTGCCTAGGGATGCTCGTGGAGGCCGGCATCATCATCCGCAAGGACAGTCCAAACGGGAAGCGATACGCTCGAAAGGGCGATGAAGGTGACATCGAGGACGCCTATGGATTTAGCCTCGCGCCTCTTGTCGCGCGTGCGAGCGAATTTGCGGCCTTGGCCCAGGACGTTGCTGCCGAACAGCGACGGTTCCGCATTATGAAGGACCGCCTTACGATTGTCAGGCGAGATGTCCGCAAGCTCATCACTGTCGGGATGGAAGAGAACGTGCCAGGCGATTGGGCGGCTGCAGAAGCGTGCTTCGTGGATATCGTGGGACGCTTTGCGCGCCGACCGATACTTCAGGACCTGATCGCAAGCCTCGACGAGATGACACTCCTACATGAAGAGGTGTCTAGGATGCTGGAAACACAGGAAGAAACCCAAAAAAGCGATGGCAATGGCATCGCATCTGGGCGCCATATACAGAATTCAAATACCGAATCTTGCTATGAATTTGAACCTCGCTTCGAAAAGAAGCAGGGCGAGAAGTGCGAGCCAACCAAACGAACGGGGCGGAAAGGCGAACCGGAAGTTTTCCCGTTATCCATGGTGCTCCGCGCCTGCCCGGAGATTGGAAGCTTTGGGCCAGGTGGATCGATTGGAGGCTGGCGGGAATTGATGTCGGCGGCGGTCACCGTCCGGTCCATGCTCGGTGTTAGCCCGTCGGCCTACGAGGATGCCTGCGAGGTGATGGGTCAAGCTGGGGCGGCGATCGCTATCGCCTGCATTTACGAGCGGGCTGGTCATATCAACTCGGCCGGGGGCTATCTCAGAGACTTGACCGCGAAAGCGCGGCGAGGGGAGTTTTCGCTTGGGCCGATGCTGTTCGCACAGTTGAGGGCGAACTCCTCGTCGGTCCGGCAGGCCGGTTGATGGGTCGGTCCAACGATGCGCGCAACGTCGATCATAAATAACTGTTTTCAAACGGGAAAGCCGTCAAAATGCGAAAGTTTCCGGCTGGCAACTTTCGCAAAGGAATGCCGCTGCGGGACGATGCCCGTCGGGCGCTATCTCTCTTGGACACTGATAAGGCGGAGATAGCTCGGGAGATCAGACTTAGGCGAAAGCAGAACGTAGTTTTCTCCGTGGCCCGACTTTGTGGAGGCATACCGGATCGCATCAAAGCCGGCGCTCTTGGCACAGTCCGCAACGAACCGAGAGAACACGTATTCGGGTCTCAACCATCCGCGATCAACGCGGGGCGCGGCAACTAGTACGCTGTTTGCCATTGCCAGGATTGGGATACGAGCATCGGAGCTATCGTCTAAGTCCACTAGATCGAGAATTTTGTACTCACCATCGAGCCCCAGCTCTGCGACTGAAAACAACTCGCCGAGGGTGCCGATTTCCAGAAGCGCCGTTTCAAGGTTGGTTGCGAGGTAGATCATAGGAGCGCCGGCATGATTGAACCGGCCTTCGCCAATCACGCCTGGAGGAGCTGGGCCGAAGGTTGCGATGTCGGACAACGATTGACCCAGCTTTGCAATGTCCGCTGATTTCCTTGCGCGGAAGAATGTCCCAGGCATCAACTTAGGAGCAGTCTCTGCGGAGAGATCCCGGACCGCCTGGAGAATGTTTCGCGCAAAAGGATGCTCGAGGAGCAGGAAGGGCGTGGCGCTGCCTATCGATGCCAACTCATCTATCGACTCTTCAATTTCGTCGACCCGATCAAACGGATGTTCGAAGATGTGAATCGAATTACGCACATAGGTTCCGCAGCGGGGACATACCACAAAGCGCTTGAGAGTCCTGAGTTCAGCGGCCGTATAGAGTTGGACGAGACGGCTCTGCTCGACGCAGTAGTCCACGCTCATTGCGTTCGTTTGAAATTCGACATCGTGCATTTCAATGCCCGGCCACCTACGGGCGAAATCCTCGTAGCAGTCGTCGCAGCAGCAAATGCTCGAGGTGAAGTCGGAATCGATCTCCTCGGCAAGAATGTCGTTGAAGGTGTCGATATCAAAGACCGACACCGGCAAGTAGTCAGAGTCCGTTCCGTCGGGAATAATCGTTTGATCGTCGTTTCCGTCCGTCAGTTTTCGATCGCTCAAAGGGTGCTCCTGTCGGATGGTAAGTGGTCGCGGCGAAGTGCGGTTCCGATTTGCAACTTTCTCGCGCGGATGGAAAGATGAAATCAGTACAGCTGGTTATCGGACCCGGAAGAAATTATGCCGCTCCTTTTTTGCAATATTGCCTGGATGAAGAATTACGCAGGCCGCGATGCCAAAGATCCTCCGAAAGGTGGAGGTGGCTACGTTGTCTCGGAGGGAAGAGCCGGAGAGGAGTTGAACTTCGTAGAAGCTGACGATGGCTATGTCTATGGTCACTTCGAAACAATAAAGAACGACGTCGATCGCGATGTCAAAATCGAAAGACTGGGGACGTCGACCTCAGCCGATTTTATCGATGGTGTTGATGTCGTCTGGACCGCCCCTGTCGATGGCAAGGATCCGCGCTGCGTAATCGGATGGTACAAAAACGCGCGGGTCTATCGCAAACGCCAGAGGTTCGATGGAGCTTATCCCTCCGGCCAACATGAGCTCGACGAAGTCTTAAGCTTCCGGGTGCGAGCGCGGGCCGAGGACGCGCATCTTATTCCCGTGAGCAAGCGCGATGAAGGCCTTCACCTGGAGCGTGGAAAAGGCTGGAGCGGGCAAGCGAGCTGGTGGTATGCAGACGACACGACCGATCCGGCGGCACGGAACTTCGTTGAAGGAATCCGTGCGATCATTGGGGGGAAAATACCCGCGTTTGATCGGCCGCCCGTGCGCAGTCGGGTCAAGCACAGAGCGGGGCAGGCCACAGCTGACGGCTACACCAGGTATGTCGAACGTCATGAGATCCGAATTAGCCCTCGGCACAACAAGCTCGAAAAGCTATTTAAAGACTATCTTCTAAGGACGGTCCGCGGCCTCCAATTCCTTCCTACCTTCTGCGACGACATGCGATTTACAGATGGAAAAGGCCAGGACGTGATGGTCGAAGTCAAGCCGACAGAGGTTTCGAGTATTCGGTTTGCTATCCGCACGGCGATGGGACAACTCTTCGACTATCGACAGCAACAACGATGGGAAGGGAAGCAGCTGATTGTGGTTGAAACGGAAGTGACCAAGGCCGACGACAAGGCCTTGGCTATCGAGAACGGGTTTGGGCTGGCTTGGCCTTCTGAAAATGGCGATTTCAAGATCCTCTGGCCTTCAGCATCAAAACCAGCGGATGGTTGCTAAAGGGGTAGGGCGGCTAATGCGACCGCCTACATCATAGGACGCTATGTAACGGGCCAAACAACACCCGCTATTTCGCGCCAATCCCGATGAAGCTGGCTCCGACCGCGCCGCACGATACAACCGGGATCGTTGAAATCTTCCGGATTGGCCGTTATGCGCCGATATTGTTGAAAAACTCGATGGAGTAGCCGCTCATCCGGTGATTTCCGGCCTTTTGTGCAGGGGGTATCGGTTGCTGCCGTGCGCTCGTGCGCGGGGCAATAGTTTGTGTCGCTTTTATGCGGCGATGACGCCGTATGGTGGCCTGAGTTTCGCCAACCTTCTAAGGTTCTGGGCGGTTGCTGCAAGCAAGAATTCGTCCCGCGCACCACATGGACCTCGCAACCTCAAACGCGCCATGCGGAGAATGCGTTTGAGGTGAGCGAAAAGCATCTCGACCTTCTTGCGACGATGCCGAGACTGCTCGTATTGGGGTGTGGCAGCAATCGCTCGGGCGACATCGCGGGCATCTTCGTTGAGATCACGCGGTATTTTGCGCATGGGCATGTTCGGACAGCACCGGGGCTTCAGTTCGCAGTGATCACAGTCCTTTTTGCTGGCGCGGTAGAGCCGCGTCCCCTCGGCCGTGATTCCCGATCTGGGCGTTGCGTAGGTTCGGTGAAACTGCTTCAACTCCTTGCCTGCCGGGCAGACGTAACGGTCATTTTCGGCTTCCCAGGTGAAGTCGGAACGCGAGAAGGTGCCGTCTGTCCGGTTCGATTTGTCGAAGACGGGAATGTGCGGGGCGATCTTCTTCTCCTTGACCAACCAAGCGAGATTGTCGGCAGAACCGTAGGCGCTGTCGGCGGCAATATAGTCTGGCCTCAAGCCGAAGCGGCTCTCGGTTCTGTCAAGCATCGTGCGGGATGCCCCGACCTCGGCCTGGCGAATAGCCCGTGTCGCCTCCACATCGACAATGACGCCATGATCGGTATCGATCAGGTAATTGGTCGCATAGGCGAAGAAGGCGTGGCCCTTGTGAGCACCAGTCCATTGAGCTGCCGGGTCGGATGGTGAGATGAACTTCGGCGTGACCGGTGAGGCAGCACCGAAAGCTGCGTCATCCAGAACCGCCAGATATTCCTTTACAGAGCGGCCAGCGTCTTCTTTGGCTGCCCATTCAGAGCCGGGCACCGAGCGCTGCTTGTTGGCGTCTGCTGCGATCAGGCTGGCGTCAACCGCAAATCCTTCCGCGCCGACCAGTCCCTGCGCAAGGCAGCGCTCCACCACTGTCTCGAACATATGCCGCAGGATGTCGCTCTGCCGAAACCGGCCATGGCGGTTCTTCGAGAAGCTGGAATGATCCGGCACCTTACTGTCCAGTCCGAGGCGGCAGAACCAGCGATAGGCAAGATTGAGGTGAACCTCTTCGCAAAGCCGCCGTTCCGAGCGGATACCCATGGAGTAGCCGATGATCAGCATCCTCATCATCAGCTCCGGATCAATTGAGGGACGACCGGTACCGCTGTAGAAAGGTCTCAACTGCGCTCGGACGCTGTCGAGTTCGAGATGACGGTCGATCCCGCGCAGCAGGTGGTTGGCGGGAACGTGATCATCAAGGCAGAAGTCGTAGAAGAGCTGCGCTGGAGCCGCCTGACATCCCATCATTCGCCTAATCCTCTGCAAATCACTCAGAGGATTGAATCACGCGTCTCAAACACCGGCAATGCCGAGTTTTTCAACGGTATCCGCCAATAGGAGACATACGCGGACCGGATAGGCTAGTATCGGTCTGCCCTCCACGATCAGGGAATCACTCATGCCGACCTTGGTTGAAATTGTTCCCTACGACCCGAAATGGGCAGATGTTTTTGCGGAGACTGAAGCCCTTTTGAGAAAACTACTCGGCGGGTGCGTGGTGGCAGTCGAGCATATCGGTAGCACCGCAGTGCAAGGATTGTCCGCAAAGCCGATAGTTGACGTGGATGTCGTTGTATCGGGGCTCCGAGACATTGCCGATGCAAGCGCGGTTCTCGTTGGGGCTGGATTCGAACCTCGTGGCAATCGCTACGATGACGATGTTTGGGCCTTCCTTTCGAAACACCGGTCACCCCAGTTAAGGGTCTACCTTTGTCCGCCCTCAAACGAGACCCACGAAAGGCGGATGCTTTTCCGAAATTACCTCCGCCGACACGACGATGTGGCCTTGGCATATTTCGCCTTAAAACGCCGCCTTGCGGAGCAGTTCCCGTATGACGGTGATCGTTATACCTCGGAAAAGAGCGCATTCATTTCCGAGATCGTCTATGCGGCGAAGAAAGGCACGGCATGACCGCTTCGGGCCGCAGGCGGTCATTGCCATTTTCCCGAGCCCGATTATGCTCGCTGCGGTAATGTTTGGGGACGCGCGTGAGAACGGCCATCATCTTCGATTGCGAGTTCCTTTGCATTAAAGGCTCTCAGAGCCGTTTCTGGTGTGCAGCAATCGACCCAGACCCTGTGATTGCTCAAATAGGAGCAGTGAAAATCGGCCTCGAAGAAAACTTTCCGATTCTTGAGACTTTCGAGGCATACGTGACGCCGCACGACAGGCATGGCGCTCGGTATAAACTCGACCCCTATTTCACGGACCTCACTGGCATCACTGAGGAGCAGATCACGCGAGACGGCAGACCTCTGCAGACAGCGCTCGATGATCTTGACCGCTTTTCTGATGGTGCAACGCTCTGGTCATGGGGGAAAGACGAGCTGAACATGATTGCGATCAGCTGCTACGTCGAAGGCATCAAACCATCGATCCCCGCACCCCGGTTTGATAACGCCGTGAAGCTTCTGCTTGCTGCTGGAATGCCTGTCGAGGATTTGGCAAGAACGCCTAGCAACAAGCTTCCCGATTATTACCGTGTCGAACATCCGGAATTACAGGGGCACGATGCGCTAGATGATGCACGTTCTGTCGCCTACACGCTTCAATATCTTCTTAGGTCCGAAAAGCTTCAGCCCAGTGCCTTTGGCAGGTAAGGTCCGGCTCCGGACATCACAGAAGGCGTGCCGCCCGACCGCTGCGCCGGGTCGCGCTGTTGTAGTAGCTCGAGGCTTGTTGAACGGATCGATGACGTGACTGCTCCATCGCCTCGGGAAGGGGAATGCCGCGATTGGCGGCTTCTGTCAGATATCCAGACCTTAGCCCGTGCGCCGAAAACTCCGCGGCATCCAACCCGGCCATCTCTGCACGCTGCTTCAGGATCGCGTTGACCGACTGCGGATCAAGCGCCCGCTTAGACACCGTGTCCCATCTTCCAATCCCCCGAAAGACACTGCCCTTGTCGATCTTTGCGGCAGCCATCCACGCATTGAGTGCCTCAACCGGCTGGCCGGTTAGATAGACGACGTCATCTTCTTCGCCGCTAGTGGTCTTTGTCCGGCCGAGATGGATGGCAAGCGAAGGGAGGGGAGGGCCGTCGGCCACCTCGATCGGTGCCTCTTCGGTCATTTGCTCCACGCGCAGCCCGGCGATTTCGCTGCGCCGGCGGCCGCCGGAGGCGAAGGCGACCATCAGGATCGCCCGGTCCCGGATGTCGCGAAGGCTGTCGGTCACGCACGTGGCCAGCATCTTTGCCAGCACGTCACCGGTCACCGCCTTGGCACTCTTGCGGCGTCGGGTCCGCGGGACCGCGCGCACGGCCAAACGAATGGCGGACTTTAGGGCAGGGGAGGCGAAGGCGCCGTCGAGGCCGCGCCATCTGGTCAGCGTCGACCAGTTCGCCAACCGCCGGCGCACCGTCGCCGGCGCATGCGGTCCGGTCGATTTTAAAAAGCCTTGGTCGCGCAGACTGTCGGTGACGTCGGCCGGCATCCCGTGATTAGCATCGGTCGCGCGCTTCTGCGGATCCCACAGGTGCTGCGCGACGAATTTCAGCAGCAGCGCCTCTGGCGCCGGCCACGGCAGTGAGTGTTTCGTGGCGGCCAGCGCCCAGGCCTCGAGATAGGCGAGATCGGAGGTGATCGCGCGCAGCGTGTTGGCGCCCATGCCTTCGTTGACGAGATGGCGAAGGGTTTCGATATCGCCATCGGTGAGCAGCTCGGCCAGCTCATCCCGCCGGTCGATTGGCAGCACCGATGCGATCGTATCAAGCTCGACGGCGCGGTGCTCGACACCGCTCAGGCTGGCGGATTTTCGGGGCGCCGCCATCAGTCGATTTCGACATGCGGCCGCCAGCGGCGGATGATTTCAACAATCTCCGGCTTGTAGGCATCCGGATAGGAGAGGGTCTCCTCGCGGGCGATATAGGTGAAGACGGTGATCATGTCCTCGCAGATCTCTGGATCGAGATCGGCAAGGTCGGTGAGGTCGAAACCGCCATGCACCTCGGCATTCCACCAGGCGAGCAGGAAGTTGGCGACACGGCGGCTCTGACCGGTATCGCGATGTGCAACGTTGAGCAGCTTTTCGAGGGCGAAGCGGACGCGGTCTTCCATCGACATGGCCTTTGCGGAGCGGGATATGGCCCAGATTCGAGGGATTCGGTGCCTCTGTCAATCTACCATCGATAAGCGATAGTTATCGATGGCTAGGCGTGGCCTAGTGCATCATAAGGAGTGAGGAATGATAACTCCGAGATAGCATTCGTTTAGCAAATCATTTACCATGATTTCAATGGCTTACGATCTCGCGAAAATCAGCATGACAGCCGTGGTTGGGTAAGCGGGGCTAATCCGGTGGCAGTGCTCGAAAACAAGTCGATCGCCGGCATCAGCTTGTCTGCTGAAGTGGCGATTGGCATGGTGGCTTTGACGATCAACAGGAGAGTAGGGCGGAGCAAATGCGGCAAATCGATATCGACAGCCTTGACGAGGCAACCCTCATCGAACTCAACGCGCGCATCGTCGAGCGTTTGCAGTATTTGCACCACCAGCGAACCACCGCAGCCCTTCAAGAAATCCGGGTCGGAAGCGGCGTGGAGTTTGAAGGCCCCGGCGGCGTCCTGGTCCGTGGTGTCGTCATTCGCCGCAACAAGAAGACGGTGACGGTGTATGCCGATGATAACCGTCAATGGAATGTATCGCCGACATTGCTGAAACCCACCGGCGCCCACGTGCTCGATACTACCGGTCCTATACAGTCCGAGGACGGTAAGGTCGTGTCCTTCCCAAGGCCAGACCGTCGGTGATGCGCTCAGGATCTGGCAACGATCATCGTGGCCAATGGGGGAATGGTTGGGTGCGATGTGCCGATCCCCAGCCGATCGCCGAGATAGCGCCAGAACGACAGGCCGAGCTTCTGGCAGGTCTTCGAAAGGCCCAGCATGCTGTCGCGTGCCAGCCGCCCGTTGCGACTGACCGTCCCTCCGGAAATCTTCCGCTTGATGACAAAGCCACGCAGATCGCGTTCCGACGCATTGGTGTGGAGCGGGATCTCGGGCCGCTCCAGAACGCGCAGCAGTTCCGGCTTGCGGCGCCTCAGCCGAAACAGCAATTTGTCGAGATCGCCATAGCCGGTGCGGATGGAGAAAATCCGATCGAACCGGACCTGAAGACCTTGAGCTGCACGCGGGCCTGGACTTCGCTGGTAGTTTTTCAGCTGCTTGTAAAAGAGCCAGATCAGCTCGCGCAGGGTTTCGACGTGTTTTACCTGGCGCGGCGTCGCCGGCATCAGCTTGTGCAAAAGCCGTTCGGCGTGGACCCAGCACAGTGCGTGGGTACCGACGCGAAACTGCCCGGCATCGTCGGAGACGATCACTGCATTGCCGACCAGGCCATGGTGGCGGATGGCACCCCATATGCCGGCCTCGGCGAAGGGCCGGAGCGTCTCCGTGTCGAAGATGTCGATACCATGTTCGGCGAGGTGCTGGAGAAACGGAACCTGATTGGCAAACCGCTGCGGTTCTTGCCTCTGCAGCGGCGCCAGAAGAACAGGGTCCACCTGCCGGTCTTCGAGAAAAGCGAAGGCGGCATCGTTGAGGACGTAGTCCTGATAGTTGCCGCGCAGCAGCGCCAGGAAGTTCAGTCGCGACTTCGAGGACGTCGTGCGAAATGCGGTGAAATGCTCACCGCCGATATGCGTCGTATGAAAATTGCGGCTAGCGTGACGGGCACCGGTGTCGTCGACCGTCACATAGGGCGCCGAGACGAGGCCGGCATGCAGCACGGCGGCATCCTCCGCATGAAAGCCGTCCAGCCGTTCTGTCAGGAACCGCACCACCTGGCGTTTGGAGATCTCCACACCGACATCGTTGAGCAACGTCGTCATTCGCTGCGTCGTGACCTGGCCATGCGCATGCAGCATCAGACAAAACCGCCGCAGATTGGCCCCAAAGCCACCTCGTATCCCCGCAGGCAGCGGCGCGATGATGGTGTCTCCCTCGGGCGTCACCCAGCATTCCCGACGGTAACGAACCACCTCGACCCGCAACACCAGATCCCGCACGAAGCAGTCCTTGTAGCCCTTGAAGCGCGATCCCGGCGGTACACTGACAGGCAGCACCTCTTCACGCGTTACCCGCTTCGTATCGTTCTTCGGCCCTCGCGGTCTGGGTGCCGGATCCTTGCCGGTGAGCGTCTTGTCACCCGTTGCCTTTTCCATTCCCGACGGTCTGAAGGGTGGGCGCGGCGGCAGGTTTTTCAGCCGCGCAATCTCGTCGCGCAGAAGCTGGTTGTCGACCTTCAGCCGGGTGTTTTCGAGCCTGAGCTGGTCGTTCTCATCCCGAAGCCTCTGGTTCTCAGCCTCGAGCTTCTCAATCCGGGCGTCCGCCCGATCAGCCCGATCCACCAAACCCGTCACAAGCTCGCGCAGCGCCTTCAGCGACAGCGTGTCGGCATGCTCGGCCATGGGCAGGCGGCGCTTCGTCATGAAAGAAGAATCTCATGATTTGCAGAAAACAGGAATCCCTCCTGCCACCAGATTTGCTCCAGTTACGTGGTTGGGGTAAGCGGGGCTAATCCGGTGGCAGTGCTCGAAAACAAGTCGATCGCCGGCATCAGCTTGTCTGCTGAAGTGGCGATTGGCATGGTGGCTTTGACGATCAACAGGAGAGTAGGGCGGAGCAAATGCGGCAAATCGATATCGACAGCCTTGACGAGGCAACCCTCATCGAACTCAACGCGCGCATCGTCGAGCGTTTGCAGTATTTGCACCACCAGCGAACCACCGCAGCCCTTCAAGAAATCCGGGTCGGAAGCGGCGTGGAGTTTGAAGGCCCCGGCGGCGTCCTGGTCCGTGGTGTCGTCATTCGCCGCAACAAGAAGACGGTGACGGTGTATGCCGATGATAACCGTCAATGGAATGTATCGCCGACATTGCTGAAACCCACCGGCGCCCACGTGCTCGATACTACCGGTCCTATACAGTCCGAGGACGGTAAGGTCGTGTCCTTCCCAAGGCCAGACCGTCGGTGATGCGCTCAGGATCTGGCAACGATCATCGTGGCCAATGGGGGAATGGTTGGGTGCGATGTGCCGATCCCCAGCCGATCGCCGAGATAGCGCCAGAACGACAGGCCGAGCTTCTGGCAGGTCTTCGAAAGGCCCAGCATGCTGTCGCGTGCCAGCCGCCCGTTGCGACTGACCGTCCCTCCGGAAATCTTCCGCTTGATGACAAAGCCACGCAGATCGCGTTCCGACGCATTGGTGTGGAGCGGGATCTCGGGCCGCTCCAGAACGCGCAGCAGTTCCGGCTTGCGGCGCCTCAGCCGAAACAGCAATTTGTCGAGATCGCCATAGCCGGTGCGGATGGAGAAAATCCGATCGAACCGGACCTGAAGACCTTGAGCTGCACGCGGGCCTGGACTTCGCTGGTAGTTTTTCAGCTGCTTGTAAAAGAGCCAGATCAGCTCGCGCAGGGTTTCGACGTGTTTTACCTGGCGCGGCGTCGCCGGCATCAGCTTGTGCAAAAGCCGTTCGGCGTGGACCCAGCACAGTGCGTGGGTACCGACGCGAAACTGCCCGGCATCGTCGGAGACGATCACTGCATTGCCGACCAGGCCATGGTGGCGGATGGCACCCCATATGCCGGCCTCGGCGAAGGGCCGGAGCGTCTCCGTGTCGAAGATGTCGATACCATGTTCGGCGAGGTGCTGGAGAAACGGAACCTGATTGGCAAACCGCTGCGGTTCTTGCCTCTGCAGCGGCGCCAGAAGAACAGGGTCCACCTGCCGGTCTTCGAGAAAAGCGAAGGCGGCATCGTTGAGGACGTAGTCCTGATAGTTGCCGCGCAGCAGCGCCAGGAAGTTCAGTCGCGACTTCGAGGACGTCGTGCGAAATGCGGTGAAATGCTCACCGCCGATATGCGTCGTATGAAAATTGCGGCTAGCGTGACGGGCACCGGTGTCGTCGACCGTCACATAGGGCGCCGAGACGAGGCCGGCATGCAGCACGGCGGCATCCTCCGCATGAAAGCCGTCCAGCCGTTCTGTCAGGAACCGCACCACCTGGCGTTTGGAGATCTCCACACCGACATCGTTGAGCAACGTCGTCATTCGCTGCGTCGTGACCTGGCCATGCGCATGCAGCATCAGACAAAACCGCCGCAGATTGGCCCCAAAGCCACCTCGTATCCCCGCAGGCAGCGGCGCGATGATGGTGTCTCCCTCGGGCGTCACCCAGCATTCCCGACGGTAACGAACCACCTCGACCCGCAACACCAGATCCCGCACGAAGCAGTCCTTGTAGCCCTTGAAGCGCGATCCCGGCGGTACACTGACAGGCAGCACCTCTTCACGCGTTACCCGCTTCGTATCGTTCTTCGGCCCTCGCGGTCTGGGTGCCGGATCCTTGCCGGTGAGCGTCTTGTCACCCGTTGCCTTTTCCATTCCCGACGGTCTGAAGGGTGGGCGCGGCGGCAGGTTTTTCAGCCGCGCAATCTCGTCGCGCAGAAGCTGGTTGTCGACCTTCAGCCGGGTGTTTTCGAGCCTGAGCTGGTCGTTCTCATCCCGAAGCCTCTGGTTCTCAGCCTCGAGCTTCTCAATCCGGGCGTCCGCCCGATCAGCCCGATCCACCAAACCCGTCACAAGCTCGCGCAGCGCCTTCAGCGACAGCGTGTCGGCATGCTCGGCCATGGGCAGGCGGCGCTTCGTCATGAAAGAAGAATCTCATGATTTGCAGAAAACAGGAATCCCTCCTGCCACCAGATTTGCTCCAGTTACTGGTTGGGCCGGCTTTCGACGCTGGCATCGCGCTGACCCGTCTCGACGAGCGCATTTCTCGCTCGCCCGTCGGCGCCGGCTTCCTCGAACGGCAAAATTTTGCCGATGCCTGCGCCTCGATGTGGATCGACGGCGAACTCGTCCATCTCGAAGACCTCGTCCTCCACGACGCCTTTCGCGATACCCGCACACCAACCCACGAACTCACCATCGCCCGCGACGTTCTTCGCACCCGCCGGCGCATTTCTGGCCAGTCACCCGACTGGGCATTATCGGCTGACGGCGTGCGCACGCTGCGACAGACTTCGGAGATCACCTCGGCCGACCAGAGCGAGGCGGAGATGGCCGGCTCCGTCCGCCCGGCGATCGCGGCCGTGCCCGATCCGGAAGGGGAGGGGAAGGATCACAACGACGCGGAGGATCTACCCGGCGTCGACTATGCCGCCATCGATGCGGTGCTCGCCCGATCAAATGCGGCCATCGAGAATGCGACCCGGCCCGATCGAACTGGTGGCCGTCCGGCCGAAAAGGATCCGATGATCTACGATCTCGATTGGGACGAGGATGCCCGGCTCGACGAATGGCGCGGCGTGCTGCGGCAGGCCCAAGGACAGCCGGCGGTACTGCATGCCATCGTTGCCCTCGATGCCTGGAACGAACTCTCTGTCCTTCAGCACGCGCCCTGGCTCGGCCGGTTGCTGGCCGCTTCGATCCTGCGCCAGGCGGGCATCACGTCAGGTGCCCATCTCGCCGCCGTCAACCTCGGACTCAAAACCATCCCCGTGGATCGGCGCCGGCATCGCGACCGGGAGACGCGGCTGCTGGCGATCGTCCAGGGTTTGCTGGCGGCCGCCGAGATCGGCATGAAGGAGCATGACCGGCTGACGCTTGCGAAGACGATGATGGATAGCAAGCTGGAGGGGCGGCGGATGTCGTCAAAATTGCCGGAGCTGGTCGAGCTGGTCATGGCAAAGCCGCTGGTGTCGGCCGGGATGGTGGCGAAAACGCTCGACGTCACGCCGCAGGCGGCGCGGCGGATCGTTTTGGAGCTCGGCCTGCGCGAGATGACGGGGAGGGGGAGGTTTCGGGCGTGGGGGGTGGTTTAACTGATACACCCGCATGAGCTTTGCGACCGAGGATTGAGCTCTGTGTCTGTGCAAGCAGGTCGGCAAGATTGCTGCTGCGTGCTCACTGAGATGACGGGATCGAGCCGCGGAAAAGCGCGAACAGAGACGGGCGAGTGATTATCACATTGAAGGGATTTTTGCATCGTCTGGCTTAACCCCAAAGACCATTTCAAAGTGCCGATCGGCGAAAGCCTTAATATCCTTATGGCTGCCATTCTGGCTCAGCCATCGGAATTTGTAGGTAAATGGACCAGAATGTCGGATCCATTGGTCCGTCATGTCATAAGTAAGATTGGCTGCATAGAAGCTCTCGAATACCTTTTGAACAGCCGATTCATCGCGGCCCGTAACGAGCCTTGGAAAAACCCCGTCGTCATCCTCCTTATCAACGAAGAGAGCTCCATGCCGATCAAATAAAACGGATGCCTCCTCTGACACCCTTTCCCCCGCCATCCATGCACCAGGCCAGCAGAAAAATTCCGGTGTTTTTAGCTTGTCCTGCATGAACGCAAGAAAGTGGGACAACAGCACCCGAACGGGCACGTTTCCCGGCTCGAAGTTGAACGAGTGGTACTCCTCCATCAAGCCATGAAGCGGCGCGCCTTCCTTCACCCAGTCCGAGCACGTAGCAGCAATGGTGAGAGGAGACGCGTTCAACGCATGACGCGCCAGCTCCTCCGTGACCGCGACGTATTCTTGTCGGGAGTAGTCTTGGATCGCTGTTGCGGTTGCGGGACATTTTAGCCTGACCAATGTTGCCAGCGTCAGGAAACGGGCACCGGGATCAGTGTCCGTTATAAAGGAGCGGTAGTGCGGCGATATACCGTAAGGAAATCCTGATCCAGGATTGATGGCCATATCGCAGACAAGCAGGAAGAGCCCCACCGTTGGGTGGATGACTGGTGCGGGCCGGTCGAGCTGCGTCGTCTTAAGAAATAGATCGAAGGCAGCTTCATACACCCCGTGAAGCATGCCCATCGCTTTGAAGTCATCCAGTTCTAGACTGCCCCCAGAGGCAAATGCAAGGTATTGCATCTGCGCGAAGCAGGCCTGTCCTTCGAATATATCTCTGGCACCGATCCCCCATAGCGTGACGGGCGACCCGAAATAAAAGCCGGTCTCCCTTTCATCTCGCAGTGCATGAAAAGATTCTTCCCATTCCCTCGGATGTTGCAACACCTTGAAATCAGGATCGGCGGTGGCCGCCAGCACGAGGACGTTATTGCCGTAGGCGATTTCATGCGCATGCCCGATGGATTCGAACAAAGGATCTCCAACGACAGTTTTTGCGGAGTTCACACTGTGCGTTAGCGCGCGGAAAGCGCCGAAATCGAAGTGGTTGTTGACGATGCGGTTCGCCAGCCCGCTGACATTGTCGACAGTGCTTTGCCCAGGCAGTGCGAGAGCTAATTCGCGAACCGACTTTTGAAAGCCGCTTCTTTGAATTAGCTCCTTGAGATGTGTGTAGTTCGCGTGTGTCTGAGTTGGATACGACAGGCTAAGCATGAGTCCGTAGGTGGATCCCACATGCTGCCACCAATGAATTGTCTCATGTAAAAAAGTCGAGAAGGCTTGCGCTCCCTCAAAACCCGCGTTGCTGCTGGTAACGATGCCGCTGGGCAGTTCGGCAATTTTCCGATGTACCGCAGGCGATAACCGCAGTACGAATTGAAAAGTGTTGTAAAGCCCGTGGCCGTCGAGTGTCGCGTGATAGTTGCCGTCGTCCATGGATCCAGGAAGGCCGAACAACAGGTCAGGTTGTAGTCGTATGGCCATCCTTCTTTTCCTTCGTTCATCCTGAAGCCGTGAGAAAGGCACTGTGCCTGCATGCGGGACCAGACGCTGCACTCAGGCGGCCGCCGAAATGAGCTATCTCTTTGCTTATGATCGGTAGAAGTTAGGTTATCCGGATTTTCTCGTACTTAATCTTCGACAGATCCACGGTAAGCTCTTCGGTAAAATGACGTTCGTATACCGAGGCGTCGAAGCCCTCGAACGCTACGCCCCTTTGCTTGAGGCTTTTGAACACCCTGCAGGTGGCAGAGATGAAAATCGGTACAACGTTGATGTAGATTTGCTTCAGCGGATACCTCTCCCTCTCTGCTTTCGAGAGGATTTCGCTAAACCTGAGGCCGGCGCGGAAATGCTGGAGCATTTTTCGTCGATTTCCATCGCTCATCTTGCGTTCCAGGGCAGGGGATTTGAACGCGGGGTCAACGCGCATCAGAAAATCCTGCGCCTTATAGAATTGACGCGCTGTCTGAGGCGCATCGCTCACGTAATGGCTCGCCAATAGAAACTCGGCACCAAGAAACCGTTGAGGGCCGCCAGTTTGATTCATTTCAGCATTCCAGCTGAAAAATAATTCGTGATCCCTATGGTGGAGCGCATTCCTGAGCAAAATGAGCAGGGCAGTATCTGGATGGGCAAAATAATCAAAATCATCTTTGTCCACATCGTAAAGGCTATGGAACGCCTCCATCTTGGACTCAAACGCGCGGTCTAGGTTATCAATTGCTTCCTCAAGGTCGATGAGCTTGAGTGCGCCAAAACTGAGGTTCGCCTCACCATACCGCCTCATGGTGTTGGCGAGGGTACCGATCGCCCGTTGTTTTATTTTCACCGGTACTCTCTTTTCGTTTCGAACGCGTCAGCGGTCCGATACCGGCTGGGCCAATATCGGCTGTGGATTCTAAGCCTTCTTGCAGACCAATATTGTCTCGGTCCGCATGCGCTTGCTTAGGCTATCACCTGTGACAGGGAGGTAGCGGTTAGCGACCGGTAAGTCCCTCTCCCTCATCTCTACCAGGTCCATACCGGCGAGCCGTGCGCTCTCGGCCACCCCTTGAGCGTTGTTGATGAAAGTGCCCTTGATGCAGCTATTCCCGACAACGTACGTGGCCGATCCGCCGGGTTTTAGTACTCGAGAGACTTCCGCCGCCATGCCGAGTAGGTCGAGGGCATAACGCTCGATGATCCCTTCGATCCTGCCACGTAACGGAGTCGTTCCTCGCATCGCGGTTACCACAGCATCAACGTCAACTCGTCTATCGTGGCTATCAGCATTTCTCTCGGCACCGATGGAGTTTGACCTGACAACACGCAGTTCCGGGATCGAATGGCCCAGCCATACTAGAGACATGCGATGACCGCGCAGGTAGTCGATTGCATTCAGATATGGAGGCGAGGTGATGACAGCATCGATGCTGGCGTCTTCGAGATCGAGCGCCCGCGCGTCACCGCGCATCACTTTAGCTGTCCCAGGCGGCGGATTTTCTGAAAGCCGTTGCCGTAGCTGAAGGACCGACCGCTCAAAATTTGGCATTACCTCATATTCTGAGTCCGTTGCAACACGGTGAGGTCGGCTGTGCGACGTGTCTCGAGCCAAAGAGGCGCCCTGTTCTTTGGTGACTATGATGCGGCTGAATGCGACGCGTAAAGCGTCCACAGCTGCTAGCTCGCGATTGGCAAGGTGTTCAGACCGCCTGGTATGAAGAACCGAGGCGATGCGAGCCAGAACGCGACGCTGCGTATCATGGAACCAATAGTCGAGAAATTTCGCTGTCTCCTGGTCTGCCTGCCAGGTGAGAACTGGAACGTGTTCACCCATGTCGGAGACGAGGCGTTTAAGCCGAACCATCTCCTTTTCTATGTCGCCGTCGTCGATCTCGGTGGTCCACACTTTGCTCATTAGTATCGCAAGGGGATCGAGATCAAAGCCGACGGCGTCATGCCCCAGTTCAAGTGCGTGGCGAATCACAGTTCCAGAACCGCTCATGGGGTCAAGGATACGGCTCCCGGGAGGTAAGTTCTCCAGCGAGACTAATGCCAAGTCAGGCGCCATTCGCGCGGGAAACGGGTGAATAGTGCGGATTTTTGACTTAGTCACGTATTTGCCTCGCTCGTACGGCCCCCGCAGGTCGACGGTTCGGGCGACATCCGTTTCAATGCAATCCTCCCGCGAGAAGTTACCGACCTCATTGGCGTTTGGAGCACAGGTACCGTATAAATCATTGGCCGCAGGATTGCACGCATTTGCTGTGGTTGTGCCCCGGTAACTTGTTCATAACCATAAATAAATAGTGTCATGGCTTGTCACGCCCACAACAAGTTGGCTTCAGCTCATGCTCACTATCGAAAAAAGCAGTAACGACTGCGATCCATTAGAGCTTTACGGTCGCCTGAAGAGTGCGCCAGAGGCCTTAGAATGGAGTAGACCAGCTGCGGCAGAAGCAAAAATACACCGCATACACCCCTATCCGGCAAAGTTCCCTGCGTTTCTGGTGTCTGCCGCATTTGACTATGCAAAGGCGGAAGGGCTAATTATTTCGAGAGTAGCCGACGTTTTTTGCGGCTGCGGAACAGTTGGCTACGAAGCAACTGAAAGAAACTTCGACTTCTGGGGCTGCGATATTAACCCCGTCGCTACAATGATTGCGCGAGTTAAAGCCCTCAGACTAGATCCGGAGCGTTTTGATCGGCACGCTGCAGCGATTGTTAAAAGATTCCCGACTACATCGCCGGCGCCCGCGATTTCGAATGACGCCATTGGCCGGCTGGCTCCCTGGTACGATGCGAAGCAGTTCGATGACCTGGCTCGCCTCGCCAATGCGATCGAGCTGGAGGACGAAGCGACCGACGAATATGGGATGGCTCTGAAATGCGCGTTTTCAGCAATAGTGAAATCAGCCTCTCGATGGAAATCGAGATCGGTTAAGCCTGCCAAGGATTTTGAACGAGTTCCAGCGCAAGTGCTTCAATCTTTTGAACGCCAATGCAAGTTTATGAGCGAGGCTTGGTCTAGAGTTCATCCTGATCGCGAGAAAGTCCCCGAGGTTGTGCAAGGCAATATTACTCTTGTGGACGGGCCCTCTCTGCCGGTCGATCTAATCGTGACCAGCCCGCCCTATGTCACCTCCTATGAATATGCAGACCTGCATCAGCTCTCAGCGCTATGGTTAGGATTCGCCGACGACCACAGAACTATGCGCGCAGGAATTATCGGCACAGGTCATCGTCGAGCCGACCTCGCGAGATCTCTCGGAAAAATGAACCGTGTCGCGACAAGGATCGTATTCAGTCTTTTCGATAGTGATCGGGCACTCGCTGAAGCCGTTGCGACTTACTTTTTGGACATGCAGATTGTGGCCAATCGCTGTTACGAGTTTCTTCGCCCGGGTGGCGTCGCGGTTTTCGTGATAGGGAATACGAAACTACATGACGTCACCATAGATAATGCAAACCATTTGGTTGAAAGTCTGCTCAACGTAGGGTTTTATAAGATTCGGGCAGTTAAACGGTCAACGATGAACAAGGCTAATACGCCGTTCCGAATGGCCGACGGAAGATTCTCTGGTTCGCCAACTGACATGCATATTTATGGGGATGAGTATATTTTGATGGCGCACCGATAATGACCAAAAAACCCCTTAAGTTTCGCCCCTATGCCCGCCTTTTGACGATGCTAGGCGATCAGTTGATCAAGAATGAGCAGGTCGCACTCTCTGAATTGGTCAAAAATGCTTACGATGCCGATGCTAGTTGGGTGAAGGTGAACTTCAGCGATTTCGATGAAAACTATCGCGCAGGGCCGAACGCCAAGATCGTCATTGAGGATGACGGCCATGGTATGTCGACAGATATCATCGAAAATCACTGGGCTAATCCGGCTACCCCCGTGAAGTTACTTGGAAAAAAAGGTGTAAGGGCGAAGACCGCGAAGGGTCGAATCATCCAGGGCGAAAAAGGCATCGGTCGGTTTGCCCTTCTTAGGCTCGGGCGCGATATCACAATGACGACGCGACCTACTGGTTGGCCGAATGAAAACGTCCTCGAGCTGAAACTCGCAAAGTACGACAACGACTTTCTTGCCGGCGATACGGCGCTTTTTCTTGAAGAGCTTGAAATGGAGCTCTCCGAAATCCGGCCAGCAGAAACGATCGTTGAACGCGATATGGAAATGGGCTTGAGGAGTATTCGAAGGCTCCCTCAAGGCACCATGCTCGAAATTTCGCCTCCGGCAGGCATCTGGTCTCAGGACAAAGTGGAAAAGGTCTTTCAGGACCTCAGCAGGCTGCAATCCATTTTCTCTGACCACGAGGATCAGGCAGCTAATCCGAACGCGGCACGTGATTTCGAAGTTTTCATCTACCGCAATGACGAGTACGTCCCGCTGGGTCAGGAGCAGCGCGGTAGGCTTGATAATCTGCTGAGCCAAAACTCTGTCTTGAAAGTTGAGGGGCGATATGACGAAAGCAAATCAACGTTTGAATTCAGATTGGACGGTAAGGAAGTTGCGCTTCCACTAGGCGACCCCCGAATTTCCGGACTGAAGGTTTTTCGTGAGTACTTGGCCAGACGTGGGATCAACAAGGACGCGGTTGCTGGCATGCGAACCGAGTGCGGCTCATTTGGGTTCTCATTTTTTGTCTTTGACTTTGCTGCCGATGCCAAGGGGCCATACCAACTTGATAAGGATGAAAAGGATCTCATTAAGCAGCACCGTATCTATCTTTATAGAGACGGCATTCGTGTCTATCCCTATGGCGACGTCGATGATGATTGGCTGCTAATTGATATCCGCCGCGGTACGGTTCGCGCGAGCGAATTTGTTAGCAATGATCAGGTCGTAGGCTTTGTGAACATATCTCAGGCGGCGAATCCGCAGCTTAGGGATAAGACAAGCCGAGAAGGTCTCGTTGATACAGGCCGCCCGGTAGACGATTTCAAGTCACTTCTGCAAACTCTGTTGGCCTGGATTCGCCAAGAGCCTTACGCAAAGTACGCCTTGAGGAAAACGCAGACGAATGACGTAGCAATCTTCAAGGCGAACAAGGTGCCGACTCTCATGGAGGAGGCAGTGGAGGCCTCTACACGTGAGGACGTGCCGAGCTTAGTTCGAGAGAAGATTGCGGAAGCAAGCAAGGAATACAAGGCCGAACGAAGGTACTTGGTTCAGCGGGCTGAGACTACAGAGCATCTTGCTGGCGTGGGACTTTCTGTTGAAGCTGCATCCCATGACCTAATGCTCGCTATGCAGCAGGTCATGGGCATGATCGATAAATTGATCATACTGTCGAACAGAGATGGTCCAATTGACAAGGACGCGCTGCGTCATGAACTGACTGCAATGCGGGGCCTGTTGTCTTTCATCCAAACCCAAATGAAAGACATGCAGCTCTTGTTCCGTTCCACGAAGCAAAGGCGCAAGGATATCAGGATCAAGGACATCGTTGAAAAGGTGTCCAAGATTTTTGCGACGATGCTGAATCGGCAGAAAATCGATTTGCTCGTCCACGAGCAAGGGGCGCCACTGGTTGCGAAAACAACGGACGCTGTACTTCTTCAGCTTCTGCTTAACCTTTTCGACAACGCAATCTACTGGTTGGAAGGAACCGCAGTACCACGTCAGATCGAGATCGTTCTGGACGGCGACTCAAACACAATGACCTTCGCCGACACGGGGCCTGGCTTCCGTGAAGATGATATCGAGTTCCTTTTCGAGCCGTTCTTTTCTGGAAAAGGAGAGGAAGGGCGCGGGCTGGGGTTATATATCGCGCGCCAGCTACTAGAGCGTCACGGTTACTCGATCGATGTTGCCGCGAAAGATCAACGGATATTGAGGGGAGCCAACCTGATTGTCTCCTTCGTCACGGAGCAGGAATGAGCGGCGTCGTACCGAATTTGTTCAAAGGGATAGCAGTTGTTATCGATAACGGTATTGGCCGGGAAGATGAGATCGATAAGATACTTAAAAATATTGAAGACAGCGGTGGACACGCTATCAAGCTGCTGGCGCTGCCAGAGGAGAATTATGACCTGGAGCATTTTGCCAGGGTATCATTTTTTATTATGGACTGGAACTTAGCCAACACGGATGGGGTACCGTTGGAAGCAAACGTGCGCCTGCCCGATACCTTCAACAAGGCGATGATCGCCGATAACATCGCGTTTCTCAAGAGGTTGAGCCAGAGCAGGCACGCTCCTGTATTCATCTTCTCAAACGAGGCACCGGAGACAGTTATCGACGAGCTGTCGAGCGATCCTGATCTCCTTAAGTCGGTCGAGGAATCGCATATCCTCGTACGACGAAAATCCGATATTATCGATAAGCTCTATGACGTGCTGGAAGACTGGGCGTCTAAAACCCCATCAGTGCTGACCCTCAAGACGTGGGAGCGTGGATATCTCCGGGCGGCCAACGACCTATTCATCGACCTACATAACCGCACTCCATATTGGCCGGTGCTACTCTGGCAAACATTCGACGCTGATAAAATCCCGCCTGAAGTCGAGATGAACAAATTGCTCAATCGGCTCGTAGAATCCCGGATGGAGCACTTAAGCCTCAAGCTCGAGCCATTTTTGGATAGAGTGGCAGAGCAAAAAGCCGCCAACGAGGCCGAATACCTTAAGTCTGTGCACAGGGTGCTGGAAGGAGAGCGGTTCCTGCGAGCAGATAAACTGGCAGAGAATTTTTACGCTCCAGGGGATGTCTTTGAAAGGTCAGCAGATGGCGCGAAAACATATTGGATGAATATTCGTGCCGAATGTGACTGCATACGAGGCAGTGACGGCCTCGAGCTCTATCTTTTAAAAATGAAACTGCTCTCGGAAGGCGACATCGTAATCGATCCTGGAAACGGCGCTATCCGAAATGAAAAGGACGGAGAAGCGATAATATTCGCGATGATGGACGGCGCAACGTTCGCCGTTCAATTCAAGGATCTTCGAGTGAGGACGATCAAAAATCTCCGGACTGAGACCTACACCAGGGTTGGCCGGTTGCTTGCGCCCTTTAGCACGCGCGTCCAACAGCGATATTCCTCATATATGCAGCGACCAGGTATGCCCCGGATTCCACCCGCTTTCTATCCCACTTCTGAGGGGAACAAGGCGGAAGCTGTGGGGGCGTGAGAGCTGCGGGAAATCGCATGTCTCTCACGTGTTTCAGTATCGCCCAATGTCAAAGGAGGAGCGGCAAGCAATTTTATCGCATACCTGCCAAACGCATGGCTCATCCTTTTGCCGGTGTCAAAATCCCATACATCGAGTTTATAGTTTTTTAAGAAAGTCGGGTGAAAATGGCCACATTCTCGTCATGAAAGGATGAGCCGTGAGTAATTTTCCCGAGGAAGTCAAAAAAGGCGACATTCATCGGTTTGCCTTGAGGTTGATCGATGCTGTATTCGGGCTCCCACGATTTTTTCGTGATCGTGTAACCTTCAAGGCCGACTTTGATTTGAACGCCAGTTTTCGGATCTCTACGAAGAAATCTCATACAGAGGTTGAAAATGCAGGGAAGTGATCTCAAAGATTGGCGCAAGCGGCACAACATCACCCAAGCAGACCTGGCCAGCGAGCTGGAAGTGTCACGGCAAACAGTAGTGGGATGGGAAGCGGGCGGTTCCCTCCCAAAAATTCTTCTGCTGGCACTTAGGCAACTCGAGGATAACCGAAGTGTGGCCGGTAGGAGGATGAGCGCTATTCAGCAGCGAGAGGCTAGGCGCCGGCCCGATGAACCGGGGTCGTCACTGCCAATAGATAAACTACGACAGCTTAATGATTAGGATGTACTTAAGTGCAGCTCTTTTGGCTAGCCGATTATTTTATCACCATGGCCTCCATCGAGAGGTGGACTGGCCATTTCTGCGTTAGCCGTATTTAGTCAACAGCCTAGCGCCGCTAGGCGGGATCTCACGTCGTTTTTGCCAATCCAAATTGTAGCTGCTTTGGTACGTGTGAGAGCTGCACCCGAATGGCATTGGCAATCTGTTCAGGAGCTGTGAGCAAATAAACATCTCCGCTTTCATTAATGGATATGACATTGGGGGCAATCAGTTGAAGGCCTGCCAAAGCTTGGCGAACCTGCAGCCGGTTGGGAAAATCTTGATCTCCCATTATAGCCCGACATCTTTCAGCTATTTGCCCGGCGTGAATTACATCCGGAAGTTTGGGATTGGCCGAGACAATGCTCGACATGGCTTCCATCAGGACCTTGACCGACAAAACCTTCTTGGACTTAAGCCGCTCGGTGAGGGCTTTGACCCAATCGGCACTTGTCGCCGGCGATCTGCTCTCAAAAAGGCCCCTGAGCTCGCGTAGGTCGAGCGGTCCATGGCCAACGGTAAGCATCACCAACTCTGCGAGCGCTGACGCTGTCATTGGCGTTACGCCGTTAGCCGCGCATTCTTTCTCCAGCGCACCGGTTGCGAACGAAGGTGCCACAACGAGACTGTATTGGGCATTATAGTCATCGCGATGACGCGCTAACCCGGCGACCCCGACGTTGCCTGCAGACGCCTTTCCCTTCAGAGAAGATTTCGCGTCGTACGTTAGCTTATAATTTTCGCCCTTGCTGTTGTCACCCTGCCTCGACACTATCGCTGATGCGACACCTTCAGGCTTTCCGGACTCACCCATTCTGTCAACAACGAAACCGAGATATTCGAGCGCATCGCCAACAATTGTTTCGAACCCTTTGATGTGATCTGTCGTTTCGGAAAGCAGTTTAGCGATCTGCGGCGCGGATTGACGCCTCAGATTGGCTACCAGCCGATGCATTCGGTCCCGGTAATCGCGGATTTCTTCGAGGCGCTCTTCCGAAATGCCGCTGTCCAGGATGTAGACATCAGTAAGCAGATCAACTAGTGCGCCGTCCTGAAGCATCCGTAGGGTTTCCGGCTCACTGCCATACTCGACAGCAAACGGATGGCTCCGATTTATAACGATCTTCTGCCGGCCAATATCGTAACGAACTAGTTTCTCCGTTGGCTGCAGTTCCTCAATAACAGTTTCCTGAACTAACTTACGTGGATCGCCGACGATGGTCTTCCGCCAGTTGTCCCGCATCTCTTCAATATTAACAATTTTCGACCGGTCAAGAAATTCAGGCCCACCCGAACTGCTACTCAGTTGCTCACTCACCACTCGTTCTAGCGGTTGGAAAGGAAGGCGCTCACGAAAGTCTCCGATCACCACATCCCCAGATGTGGGCCACCCTGACTCTACGGCTGCAGTTGCCGCAGAACGGGCTTTGTTGAATAGCTTCATAAGGAGGGCACGTAGTGCTTGTACTTCCTGGGAATCCGCAACGCCTTCTCGATCGACCGTAAGCTTACCGTCTAAGAAGTCTGCCCGAACTGTGGCCCTGAATTTGGCCCAAACCGAATGCTGAAGATTTTCTAGGCCAAAATAGGGATCTTCAGGCTTGATTGCTCGACCAAGCACATTCACAAAGAAGCCGTTAGATACTTCTTTGCGCTCGCTTTTCCCTCCGGAAATAGGTTCCTCATAAAGTCTAACTCTACCGCTGACTCTGCCGATCCCCACTATCTCCACATGGGGATAGGGGTTTTGTTTTTCTACGATATCGAAGCTTGATCCATTCTCTCCGAGCTGAATATTCTTTATTCCGAGTCCATCCCCAATTAGCCAGTCGTTCTTAATTTTGACTGCTGATTTCTTCGGGCGAACGACTTCGTCATTTACTTTTATTTTTATGGAGTCTCCAAGCGGAAGGGCAGTCCGGAGAAGCTGCTTTATCCAGCCGTCCTGAATCTGCGTACCCTCGGGTTTCAACGAGGATAATATTGCCAGTGTCCATGTTCCCGTTTTCTTCGACGGAATGATCGCTTCGCCGCCGAACTCGTCTTCGAAGGCCTCAGAAACGATATCGGGAACATCACTTTTCAGCAGCGCCTGCAGTTTGGCTCCGCCTGAAATTTTTCCAATTAGCTCCTGCAAAGCCTTGCCATCGAGTGTGCGTACCGACAGCGGTACCGGGTCGATATGTAGTTTATCACCGCCTTTGGAGTCGATGTCTCGGTAGTCCATCGTAATTATTCGAACGACACCATCCGCAGCTTTGCAGATATATGTGAGTTCGTTTGCTAGGAGATACGTCGCGAGTTTTCCCACACCAAACTTACCGATGGGATGGCGCTTCGTTTGCACAGAAGCATCGCGCTTTTTAGACGCTGCGACCGACCAGAGATCTTTGAAACCTTCAACATTCATTGCGACGCCGTCATCCAGTATCCAGATAGACGCCGACGCCGCACTCAAGTCGTTCGGAATATGGACGTAGACATTGTGTGCATCGGCATCCCAAGAATTACTGATAAGCTCCTCGAAGGCCTTATTCGGGGAAGAATATAGTTGCTTACTGAAGAGGTTTAGGAACTGAGGCCCGATGCGAACGTCTACTTCAGCAACTTTGGAGCCAACTGTTTTGATCTCTTCATCAAGTGATGTCGTTGATGTGCCGACAGCTGTAGCTTTAACTTGTTCGTTCATCTAATCTTGCCCTGCTTTAGCCCACCATAGCAGCCACAACTGGAGCTTGTCACTACAAGCATACCGGATGGGTCCGCCGAATCGAAATGAGGATTAGCGTACACACGCGACGCGGAGCGGAGAATCTACCGCTCAGCTAAGATCCTCAATTTTGGCGCGCAGCAAACCGAGCTCAAGCAGTATTTGTCGCGTGCCGAGCATCTTTGCCGGATTCGGAAAGCACTTCGCTATCGGTGCCCGATCGGCGACCCGGTAGACCCGCCACAGCTCGTAACGATCGCGCTCGCGGAATGCCTTTTCGAATTCCTTGCGAGGCCAATCGAATCTGCCATCAATCCCAGTAGTGGCCTTGACCTCGAGCCATCGCGGACGTCCATCCGCGTCGATCGAGCGGATATCATGGTCGGAACCCGGTTCGTCGCGAGAGGTCCAGATCACGTAGCGCTCCGGCTCGTCAAAGCCAAACTTGCGGACCTTCTTTAACTCCATCCGATAGATCAGTTCCTCCCCTCGCCGGCCGAGCAGCCCTGCGCGCTCGACCTCAGCCAGCGTCGGCGGCAGCCATGTACCGGAGCTGCTGCCGCCGCGCGATGATTGCTGCGGCTCGACCCGGCTTCCCTTTGCAGGTCTGACCGTCAAATCGACTTCATCGATATCGGGAAGCTTGAACGGTGGTGACACGGGCGGTGGTGTAGGTGGTTGGGCACTAGGGGGAAGGGGCGGTGCGGGCTCGACCGGCGGTGGCTGGGAGTCGCTCCTTTCCCCAGCGGTGTCGAGATTGTCGAAAACCTGGCGGAGCGCGATCTCCTCCGCATCGTCCTCACCATCCTCCTCCTCGAAATCGCTATCGTCCTCGTCTCCGAGTTCCCATTCCCGCCCGCGCGGGATACCCATGCGATCGAGATAGTCGGTAAGCTCTTCGAGCGTACCTGCGAGAACCAATGGAAGGAAGGCATTGGCAAGACTGCGCATCGTCCCTACGCTGGTGGCGCCGGCGATCTCCGCGAGCGCCTCGGCCAGCAACAGTTGAAAGCCACCCTTGGTTTTTGGCGCCACGAAATCGAGACGCCGCTCGCTGACGGCAACCTGCGCTGGCACCAGCACACTGGCGCCCCCGACCGAATAGCGACGTCCCATCGACTGAAAGAAGGCAATCTCGGAAATCGCCGCCAAGCGCTCAGCGATCTCGCTACGGCTCGCTGGAACGAACCCCGCATGCCCGTGGCGGTTGCGGAATGCGACCTCGTAGAGCGCACGCGCAAATAGCGACCGATGCAACATCGCAAGGACGCGCTCGCTATGCTTTGGCTTGTACCAGAGATGCGGTCGTCCGGGTGACCCAAGCTCGGGCTGGCCGGCTCCGGCGACGGCCGATAGCGGTCGAATACCGAGGGCGGTAAAGAACAACCGCGATCGCTCTGAGCGTTCGATGATGCCAATCTTGCTATTGGTCGCGCGCAATTCCTGTTCGAGCGCCACAAAGTCGGGTTCGACTAGCAGCCCCGCTCGGAGCTGGGCGAGAGTGAATAGCCGATAACGATCGTCGAGCAAGCAGCTGACATTCTCCAGGCTGGTCGGCAATCCTAATGGACCGCGAAGACTATAAGATTCGAGCAGCATACGACGTCGGCGTTGGTCGACAGGTCCCTCCACGTCCCACTCAGCGTCGACGAATTCAAAGAACCTCGTCCAATGCTCGTCTGTTGGCGCCGCCGGGGCGCCGAGGGCCTGATATGCCTGTCCGACATCGTCGGTGTGCCGAAAGACCGGGATCGCTTCGGCCAACAGCCCAGGGACCCGTGGGCCGACCAGAATATCCGACGGGGCGTGATAGTCGCCCTGTACCCAGCAGATGCGTTGCTCCGCGAAATCGGTTTTCGCGCGTCGCTCGCGTCCGATCGCCGCGACTAGGGCAGGATAAACGAGGTCCGGCCGCGCCAGCGGCTCGGTCCGGTCGCGATGCGCCTCGATGATCTCGAGCAGCGTGTGGCTGTCCGGCGCGGTCTTCAGCTTTAGCTTGTGATGAAGAAGCTCATTTGTGCCGGCGACTATCAAGTCATCGTTACCGATGCAGATCCGGTTGGTCGCAGTATCTAGGTGGAGAGTCTCGGGTGCGGAGAGTCGTCCGGACCTGGTCCTAAGCCAGGCAATCTCGCGCAGTTCTTCGACGATCGCGGTGCTCAGCAGTTTGAGATTCTCGGTGAGCAGCTTCTCGAAACGCTCGGCGGTCTCAGGCCGATCCTCGACGAGACCGGCGAAGCGAACGAGATCGGCACCGCTCAGGTTTTCACGAATCCGCAGGCGCGCCATCAGGTTTGGTGCTGCAAGCAATTCCTTGGACGGTCCGTCGATCGCGGGATCAAGGAAACGGGCGAGCGTCTTCTTGAGATTGACCATCTCCACCGGGGCGACCCAGTCGCCACGTTGGTTCTTCACCACGGGATTGCTGCGCAATGCCAACAGGGCAGCTCGGCTGATCGGCGCCTCACGTGCGAGCAGCTTTCGGTAGAGCGTTTCGCGCTCCCGGTCGTCCGGCGCCGCGTCCGCGGCACGTTTGGAAGCGTCGATCAGCCATTGCTCTTCGTCGAAGACGCGGCAGTGCCCGGAAATCGCCTTGAACGGCACAAGGTCGGGGTGAAGTCGGTACGCCTCGGGTTCTGGGCAATCAGCCCAGAGGTCCGGGTCGACGATCATCAGCTCAATGGCTGGTCTCAGGTCGCCTGTTGCGCTGAGCGTTGAAGGCGTGTTGCCGAGATCGAACCGCATCTGCTTTGAGAGCCGTCGCGGAAATGCCGAAAGCGCCGATGCCTGGCGCTTTTGCATATCCAACTTACGCGTCGACTCGGTGTAGTCGTTGAAGTAATAGTTCGCGGTCTTTTCGATCGCGGTTTTCAGGCCCTTCTCGTTTTCACCCGCGCAGCGCAGCCGAACGAGGGATGAGACCGTAAATGGCTTTGCCCCGCATTTTTCCGCAAGCTTGCGCAGATCCTCGTCAGCGCTGAGCTGCGGATCGAGATACCGCGAGTCGCTGAGGAAGCCGGCATAGATTTCGTCGCTAGGCAGTACGATTGCACCCGCTTTGGCAAATCTCCTGTTACCCTTTGCGCGCGTTGGCCAACACGCATCCTCTTTGAGCCGTTTCGCCAGGCTTGTCGCGAAACGGTCGGGCGACGCGGCGCCGATACCCGCGAGCATTTTGAAGGCATCAGCGCCATATCGCACCAACCAATCGGAAACGACCAGGTCCATCACAAGTTCGACCACCTGATCGATCAGCCAGTCGTTCCACTGGAGATCGTTGAGGCCGCTGCGATCTTGGTTAAGGTCGAACGGAGCGCTCACGCTCACCGGGCAACCGGTTCGCGAGGCCGGAGCCTTCAATGGATAGTAGAAGTGACCGTTATGGCCGATGTCGATCTTACGCCGCGCGATCGGCACCGAGACCGCGATCTTCACCCTGCCGCCGGCGACTCTGTAGTACGATGGGAACCGCCGAGCCGCATATTCCGGGGGCAATTCGACGGTTCGCGAAAACTCTTCTTCTTGGAAAGTGACGACGCGCGCGTCGCCATCACTCATCCGACCGCGTCGGGAGAGCATCGAAACTCCGGACGTACGGCAGCGATCTGGTGACGCCTCTTGTCGCCAGCGCAGTACGCGCCCGGTTCGAATTGAACGAACGTTGACCTCGCGAAGGCCTGGCTTCTTACCGCTATGCGCCAGCTTGAGCAGTGTATCAGGCATGCTCGTCGCCATCAGTTCCAGCGCATGCGCCTCTCGCTCAACAGTGAATGCCTCTAGGGTTTCGGTCGATCGCGTCCGATAGGGCACGAACAGGCGGACGCCCTTCATGCCGCGAGATTGTGGATCGGGGGCGCGACCGGTCTCCTGCGTCTGAAGATCGAGAAGGGCTACGTGCCCGGCAGATCGGACATGGATTTCATCCCCGAAGCGAAAGAGCGACCGCAGCCCGAAATTCTTTGAACCTATTCCATTCTCCTTTGGCGCGACGACTTCTGCGCCGCGAGTGCCCATGACATTGCCGGTCCCTACGATCACCGAGAGCCGCTCCCAGCCGCTGCGCTCGATATTGCGACCCGAACCGAGCACCTCAACCGATTTGCTTCCGAACGTCAGCGTGAGCTTTTCACCGCCGCCGTCGTACTCATTTTGAACGAGCTCGCGTAGGACGTCGCCAGCGTCATGCCCGGCCACGAACTGTTCGATAACGCTCGAACCTATGCGCGTGCGCCGGCTGGCACCATAATCGGGCGGGACATAGTCAGGTTCGTCAATCACGAAATCCGCCGAAGACGGGGCCCTTCCTTTTCTCACTGGCCGAGAAGCCGTGGCGCCCGCGCTCGCAGACGCTGAGCTTGCCTGATCGTCCGCCCTATCCATCACGCGACTCAGCCCTGTCTTGCCACCGTTTCCCATGCTTTGGGATCAAGCGTAGTTGGTGACTATGGGCAAAGCAATATTCAATCAAAGCCAAGGGGGCGTGGTTCGCCCTGAAGTTTCATACGGCAATGACCTCACCACCAATGTTTTTGCTCCCTGCCGCGCTTGCGATGTACACCGGCGTGCTCGTTCGCCCTTTCGCCGGGGAGGCAGTAGGCTTGTGCAACCGTCGCAGCTTACTATCTCTAGTGTATCCCCGAACTGGAACATCGCCATGGATCGAAGCGCGGCCGAAATTCTGTCGGAATTCTATATTGAAATTCTTCCGCCCGACCGCAATGACACGTATGGTCGGATGCAACGACATGCCCGCGGTGTCGAAGGTTAGGTCCGGCCTCAAGCATGGATGACGATGGCTGCGGGAGGTGCGAAGAATGCCTGGCGCCATGACGGTCGGCGAGAAAACACCAGTTCCTTCGCTTACAAATCGGTAGGGGGTCCCGACGCCGATTTGGACAAAATCCGAGCCTATTCCGATAACAGCGGCGCTCGTTGGTATGATGAAGGTCGTCATTCCTGACTTATAAAATGTGGTGGCGAGGCGTGCTTCCTCGATAAAGCGATAGCGTTGTATGCTGCACCGTGCTCCGGGATCGCCAGCTTGAATACGTGGTGTCTCCAGGGGCCAAGGCGTCCCAATTTAAGATGTAGTGGCTTCCTTCGAATCGTCAGAAAAGACCCAAAAGGAGGCTTGTGACGATCGCATTTGTGATCATGCCGGTGCTCGCGAACGCTGCCGCCGTCGGGCTGATTTCCATCGCGCGTGCGATCCCAAGGGCATGCGCCGATACGCCGGCACTGAACCCGGCCGCCTTGTCGTTATTGCTCGCGAAAAGTTTTGACATTAACGGCAGGCAAAATGAGCCGATAAGCCCGGTTATCAGGACGCAGGTCATTGTCACGGTTGCCAATCCCCCATCCGCATCCGCGAGTAGGACGGCAACCGGCGCCGTCACCGAATGCGGCGCTATGCTCGCATTCAACTCGGAGGGCAAACCAGCGGCGCGGGCTAGTAGACCGGATGTCGCAATCGACACGCCGCCGCCTGAGATGACAGCGCCGCAAACGGGTATCCAATTTCGACGAATCGTCTGCAGCTCCCGCATCAACGGGAGCGCTAACGCAACAGTCGCCGGCCCCAATAGGAATGTCAGTGGCTTGGTCGATTCCAGATAGCGGTCGGGCGGTGTATGTGTGACCGTGATGAGCACGCAGAGCAAGGTGATCGCAATCAGCACCGGGTTTGCAAACGGGCTGGACGACCGCCGGGATATGGCGAGACCAGCCATGTAGGCTGTAACAGTCGCCGTCATCCATATTGTGTCAGGTGCCATCGCAGCCTCCAGCGGCAACTTTTCCGGTGGCCTGCCTTTCGGGGCTCAACTTGCTTAAGACGGCAAAGACCGCCATCGACACTGCAAGCGTGAGCACCGCCGAAATCCCCGTGACGGCAAACACGGCCGGGCCATGGGCCAACAGCGTTTTCGGCAGCATAAGGACCGATGGCCCGATCGGCACCAGGAAGAGGCCGAAATGCGGGAGAAGCATATTTGCGCTTGCCTGGCAGGCGGCCGCAACCTTGGGCGAAAGGCAGCAGACACAAAGCGCAAGTAATATGCCAACGACGGTGCCCGGTATTGGTAGCGTGAACGTTTTTGAGATCACCTGTCCGCATGCTTGCGCGGTCAAAAATAATAAAAAGCCAGGCAATTTCAGCTCCGCCTTCGGTGGGGTCAAATCAATCAATTTATCCTGCCTCTTTCATCAGTGCGAAAGCCGCTGCAGGAAACGCTTTGTCCGCTCTTCCACGGGTGCATCAAAGAGTGCGGCTGGTGGGCCACGCTCCACGATGCGACCGCCATCCATGAAGACGACTTCGTCCGCTACCTCTTTTGCAAACGTCATTTCGTGGGTGACGACGATCATCGTCATGCCGTGGCCGCTGAGGTTCTTCATAACCGACAGGACTTCGCCAACCAGCTCCGGATCGAGCGCACTGGTTGGTTCGTCAAATAGCATGGCGCTTGGGGACATGGCCAATGAGCGGGCAATTGCCACGCGCTGCTTCTGCCCTCCCGAAATTTCGCTTGGATAATAATCCGCACGATTGGCAAGCCCGACCTTTTCCAGAAGATCTCGAGCCTTTTGCTCGGCTGCAGATCGGTCCATTTTGAGGGTCGTCACCGGCCCCTCCATCACGTTTTGCAGGACCGTCATGTGCGCAAAGAGGTGGAAGTCCTGGAAGACCATTCCGAGCTGCGCACGAACCGCAGCGATCCTCTTGGACGAATGAGGCCTGGCAACTCCAAGCGGTGCATCGAAAAAGACCTGTTTGCCATCGAGAAGTATCGCGCCGGAATCCGGGCGCTCAAGATAGTTGATGCATCGCAAAAGTGTCGACTTGCCGCTTCCTGACGGGCCGATGACAACGACTACCTTGCCGCTTGCAACCAGAAGGTCGATGCCACGAAGCACCTCGTGATTCCCATAGGCTTTGTAGATATTCTTCAGCTCAATCATTGGATTGATTCTTTCGCTTTCGAAGGTGTCTGGGCGTCATCCGGCGCTCCAGGTCCGCCACCAGGCGCGAGGCTGCAAAGCTCAACGCGAAGTAAATCATCGACACGAGGGCATAGACTTCCATCGTGCGGAACGAACTAGCTATTTCGATGGTGCCCTGGCGTAGCAGGTCGTTGACCGAAATGAACGACACGAGGGAGGAATCCTTGAGTGTCGAGATGAAGTAACCACCAAGGATTGGAAGGGCGAGCCGGAACGCCTGCGGCAGGATGATCCGGCGATAGACCGTCACCGGCTGCATGCCGATGGACAAGCCTGCTTCAAGCTGGCCGCGGTTGATCGACGTGATCGTTGACCTGAAAACTTCCGACAGATAGGCCCCGAGATTAAGGGAGAGACCGAGCACGCCAGCCTGGAACGGCGTAAAGGACAAGCCGAACTGTGGAAGTGTGAAGTAGATGAAGAGGAGCTGGACAACGACCGGGATATTTCTGGCGATTTCGATGTAGGCGGCTAAGATCACCCTCGTAGGCGTGGAATTCGACATACGCCCCAATGCCACGAGAAAGCCGATTGCGGTTCCGAAGGCCATCGAGAGGATGGTGATGGAAACGGTGACCCAGGCGCCGGACAGAAGCGCCGGCAATATCCTGAGCGCCAGGGCAGGGAAAGATTCAGAGTTCATTTTCGACACCAGTCAGGCCTGAAAGGCGGATTGACACCTTGTGACGTCAATCCATTCAAGCTTAAGATTTCACGAGGTTCTGCTGGGTGGCATCCCAGATGCCATAGGTCTTGAAAATGCGCTGGCGGGTCCCATCCGTCTCCATTTGCAGCAAAGCGCTGTCTATTGCCGCCTTCAGATCGGTGCAATCCGGTCGGAGCGCCACCGCGGCAGACCCCTGGATGTAGTCGGCCTTTGCCTCTTGTGCTTCCCAGCCGGGCTTCGGCTGGTAGGGTATCGGATCCCCCACGGCCGTAAGGCCGGACAACCCCTGCTTTTGAACCGCGTAGGTCAACTGGTCGGCCATGACCGCATCGACTTGTTTGTTTGCCAGCGCGAGGAACGGTTCAGCCATGCCATTGAAGTCTGCAACACGGGCGGCCGCGCCGCTGTCGACCAATCTGTGGGAGTTGATCGATTCCATCGAGCCAAGGGTCGCGCCAATCGTCTTTCCTTTCAGGTCCGCGAGTGTCTTAATCTGAGAACCGGAGTTGACAACCAGGACGTCGTACTGAATGAGATAAGGTCTGGAGAAAGTGATGCCGGCGCCTTGGATTCGCTCCTGGGTGACAGACATCGAAGACATGACGATGTCCCATTTCTGCGATTTCAGGCCAGGTATAAGGCTCGACCATTCGGTCACTGCGTACTCCGCCTTCGGCACGCCCAGGCGCTTAGCGAGTTCTTGGAACATCTCCCATTCGAATCCCTTGACTTGATCTCCGTCCTTCCAGACGTAGGGCTTCATTCCCATGATTCCCATGCCCGCGGTGATCACCCCACGGCTCTTTATATCGTCAAGGCAGCCCGCCTTGGCACCAACTGCACCCAAGGCGGTAAGCGCCGTCGCGAGCATCAGTGTCGTGGCAGTTGATGCCATCTTTCCAATGTGATTTCGAAGTCCCATGTCAATTCCCCTTATTGTTGGTTTGTGACTGTCTTTATGCGTTCATTTTTTTGAGGGCGTTGGCAAAGCCCTCTATCGTCATCTCAATGTCCGTATCGCTCATAGCAGTCGATCCGACGAAGAGATTGCGCATGACGAACAGCGCCTCGTTTTCGAGCAGTTTGCCAAGTGCGGCCGCTCTTTCCCGGACTTCGACGGTCTGATCAACGTGGTATTCGCGATAGTTCGTCGCGACGCGCTCTGAAAAGCTGACCATGGTCATCGATCCGCAATTTATGACGTTGCCGGCGACGCCGTTCATTCTAAGTGCCCGGCGCAGACCATGGCCCAGTTGTTCCCCCTGCCTGGCGATACGATCGAATTCGCCGGGGGTCATCAATTCCATCGCAGCATAGCCGGCGGCTGTGGACATGGGATTGGCCGTAAAGGTCCCAGAATGCTTGACCATGGGCTCACCGTGATCAACAGAAAACACCGACATTGCCTTGCGGCTTCCGCCGATAGCGCCGATCGGAAGGCCGCCGCCAATCATCTTGCCCATGGTGATGAAGTCGGGCTCGATTTTGAGTGGGAAATGCGGGCCATTATAATGCAGGCGAAGCGACCAGACTTCGTCGAAGATCAGCGCTATGCCGAGCTTGGCCGTTTCTTCGCGCAGCATGAGGAGATAGTCGGGCTGAGCCTGCACGGGAACGCCAAGCGCGAGGCCATAAGGGTCGATGATGAAGGCTGCCAGATCGTCAGCGCATTCGCGCAGGATACTGCGCGTTGCCTTGATATCGTTCAAAGGAACGAGGACAAGTTCCTCCAGCAAACTCTTCGGCGTTGACTTGTTATGTTCGATGACAGCGGGGCGTTCGGCGGGTCCCCAGTCAGGTGCGGATGGCAGGAAGCTTGCTTCCAGCAGGTCATACTGTCCGTGATAGCCGCCTTCGACCTTTGCCACACGGCTTTTGCCTGTGAGGGCACGCGCAGCCTTGATGGCCACCATGTTTGCTTCAGTGCCTGAATTGGTGAACCGCACCTGTTCGAGGCCGTGGATGCGATCGACCAGCAACTCGGCAAGCCGAACCTCCCAGTCCGCCGGCATCGTCGCCGACAGCAGGCGGCCGGCTTGCGACTTGATGGTGTCGACGACTTGCGGCTTGTCATGCCCGTGGATGAGGGACGCGAAATTGTTGACCCAGTCGATCCGTCTTGTTCCTAACACATCCGTGATCCAGCAGCCCTTCGCGGAGTCGGCATAGTTTGGATGAGGGCTGGTGACGATCATATTGCGCGTATAGCCCGAAGGCATCACGCGCTTTGCGCGTTCGAATAATTGGGCGGAACTTACGGGCGTGGACATGAGTACGGGATCCATTCGAAGGAAATTTCTTGGGTCTTGAAATCGGCGGGCAGAACGTCGACAAGGCAAAACATGACCGATGGGTCATGTTTTGCAAGAGAAAAATCATCTTACGTGCGTCTTTTTTATACAGCGATTATTTTGTGGGCAGTACGCAAAAAAACGAGGCGGTATCTCAGGGGCATGCCGAAAAAACGGTCAGATCCGTTTTGGCTTCGCAGGATCAATGAGCGCGCGAACACTCTCTATTTCATCTGGTTCAGGGCTGCGCCCTGTTATTCCTCGATAGAATAGTAGCGCGTGCACTTCTAAAAGGAGATTGGTCGCTGTCTCTTCACGTCCAGGACCTGGCTGAACCCGCAACCGTTCAAAAAGACTCTGGTCGATGATGCCGCCGGCAGCGCGGACAGTGACACGAAAGAGGCTAGGTTCGACTGCGGACAGGTCGAACAGATCGTTAAAGATTACAAGAATCTGATTTACGATTAAATCATTGCGGTGATGCCACAGTGCTAGTGCTTCAGGGCTTGTCGCACTCATCTGAACGAGACAGCGAAGAATCCCGACATTTGCGGCAAAGATCTGCTCATACCACTCGATCCATTGAAACACGGCTGTGAAGGGGCGAAGGTCAGAGCGAAATGAGGGCGCAGTCTTCAGTTCGAAGGCAATATACTGTGTGGCGAGCTCCGTTAGAAACGCCTCTTTGCTTTTGAAATAAATGTAGAACGTGCCTTTAGCGACGCCCGCTTTTGCGCAGACATCCTCGACATTGAGATCTCTATATCCGAGCTCCAGAAGGACTTTCGACCCCGCCCAGAACAAACGGGTTTTTGTTCTGTCGCCACGTCGGATCTTTTGAGTTCCGCTATTCCGATCGTGGAGATGTATCGAGAAGTCAATTGCGTCCAGGTTCATTCGCTTTCCCTGCGATCATGTCGTCAGAGCTGCTTCCTTCTTGGTACAGCGTGACTAGGCGTCACGGGTTTAGCTGACACGGGATTGAGCCTCAAGCGTCATTGCCAACCCGCAAACCCGGTGTGGAGTTGTGGAGTGCAGGGATGGTCTGCCCATGTGTGGTATGGACATAAACTCGAGGTTACGTTGCTCGAAGACGTCAAGACGCCTCGGCGAGCGAGAAAAAAGTCTGTTTGCGGTGTCATCTATGGTGCGGGCCATGATTGCATATCGCAACGCGCGTTTTACAGACGTGGCTGGAGCAGCCTGTCTTGCTCGGAGGGTTCACCAGATTTTAAAACGATCGAGGATCCGTAGAGCTCGCGTGACGAAATTATCAGCGCATCGTTAGGGAGCGGGCGAGCAAGCTCCTTTGCTTCCTCCCAAGGCGCTCGCATCCAGATGTCCGTCTCCTCCTTCGTCAGCAACAGAACCGGCATTGCTTTCTCATGGATCGGCTTGACGAGATCGTTGGGATCCGTGGTCAGAAAGCCATAGAGATCGTCGGTCGTGAGCCCGTCCCGAACCTTCCGGACACTTTTCCACTGTGGCACATGGATGCCGGCGAAGAACATCAGCGATTTCGCCTCATCGCGGGCAAACCAGGCGTTGGGTACATTACCACCTTCCTGTTTGCTGGCCGGATCCGGCTCGGCAAAACTGGTGACAGGGACGAGGCAACGGTGCTCCACGCCGAACCATCGCGTCCAGTGCGGGAAATTGAGCTTACGCACGTTTGTCGTGCCGCGGTCCGCCTCCATGCGGATCAGCTCCTCGAGATCAAATGGTTTGCCCTTGGCTGCGAGTTTCTCGGCCTTGGCTTTGGCCGCTTTTTCCAAGGCGAAGCGAGGCGAGGGCAGGCCCCAGCGGGCGTGTACGAGCTGCTTCTTTCCGTCAGCCGTATTGCGGACAATCGGCCCCATCTGGTCGGGGTTCATCTGGTAGGCCGGCATCAGGTTGATCAGGCTTTCGGCATCCTGGGCCCATTTCGCGACCCAGTCCTTGTCTTCCATCCGATAAAGGTTACACATGGCAGCAATCCTCTCCGTTGCGACCGAATGCAATTTGTCCCGGCGTGTCCGCCGGCTTGCTAGTCGAGCTTGTAAACGTCGGCATTGTCCTGACGTTCCCGCAAGCCTTTGTAGGATGGATGACGCAGTTTGCCGTCTCCGGTCCAGGCCCGAAACTCGATCTCGGCGATCAGCGTCGGCTCGACCCAGACGATGTCTGCTTTCCCGGCGAAGGATATAGGCGGCTGCTTTCGCTTCCAGCGGAGCTTGTCGAGCATCTTGCGCAGCCTGGTCATCTCGGCTTCCTTGAAGCCCGTGCCGACGCTCCCGATATGGACGAGATCGTGACCACGGTAGGCGGCAAGCACGAGAGAGCCAAACCCGCCAGGCGACGCCGTGGATGGCTCATAGCCCACGATCATGAATGCTTCGCTCTGGACACATTTGACCTTCACCCAGTCGCCGGTCCGGCCGGAGCGATAAGGCTGATCGAGATGCTTGCCGACGATGCCTTCGAGGCCAAGGCGGCAGACGTTCTCGAGCAGAACAGTTGGCTCGGCGTCGAGTGCTTCAGAGAGACGGATGGCGCCGTCCTTACCATCGAGCGTGTCCTCAAGAAGATGGCGGCGCGAGCGGTATTCTACCCCGCGCAGATCATGCCCATCAAGGTACAAGATATCGAAGGCATAAAGGATGGCGTCAGAAGTGCGGTTGCCCGCCGTTTTACCGGAGGCACCGAGCGATTGCTGCAGCAAGCCAAAGTCCGGCCGCCCTTCTTCGTCAAGTACCACCGCCTCGCCATCGATGATCATCGTGGCCGGCCCGAGCGCCCGGGCAGCCTCTGCGATATCAGGAAACCGATGCGTCCAGTCATGACCCCCCCGGGTCAGGATGCGAACCCTTGTCGGCTCGATATGGACAGCCAGGCGGTAGCCGTCCCATTTCAGCTCCCAGCTCCACTGGTCGCCGCGTGGCGGATGCGCCTTCAGTTGCGCGAGCACCGGCTCGACGCGATCAGGCATCGGATCGAACAGAAGCTGTGGCTGTGCGGGATTGCGCTTCCGACGCGGCTTTGAGCGGATCGGGGCTTCGATATCACGAAGGAGCGGCTTTGATCTCGGTGGCTTCGTCATTGGGAGAGTTCAGCACAAAAATATTAAGAACATTGTGACGCCTTGCTTCCGTCCCCGCTATCCACCGGGTGAACCCAATCACCCAAGAGGCACGCAAAATTTCTTTTTCCCGTACGCGCTTGATTCCGCTTCGAATCTTCAAAATCGCTAATGCTGGGATAATATTCCTCGCTTGACTCTTGTGCGCCATAAGAACAAACAATGAACAAATAGCCCGTGCGACATGATTGTCGATCCTTTGAACACGACCTTGAAAGGAGCCGCGAACGATGACTGCTGCTCGCCCCAAGGGGGTGTCCGAGGTGATCTGTGACTTGCGTGACCGCATCGCCTCGATGGAGGGCGGCGCGGCGAAGCGGGCCGGAACGCTCGCCTTCGGCGTCCCAGAAATCGACGCGGCCCTGCCGGGCGGGGGTCTTGCCTATGGAGCTCTGCATGAGTTTGCGGGCGGCGGATCCGGTACAGTCGATGGTGCAGCAGCCGCGCTTTTTGTTGCCGGCATTGCCGCCAGGACCAAAGGCCCCGTCATCTGGTGTCTGACGAGGCCGGATCTGTTTTTTCCGGCGCTTGCCCAGGTCGGTCTCCATCCTGACCGCGTCATCTTCGTGGAGTCCGACAGGGAAGAGGATGTGCTGGCCAATATGGAGGAGGGGCTGTCCTTCGGCGGTCTCGGGGCGGTCGTCGGCGAGCTTGTCCGCCTGCCGATGGTCGGTTCCCGACGCCTGCAACTGGCTGCCGAGCGAACCGGGACGATGGCGCTTGGTGTCCGCCGATGGCGACGGCAGACGGAGGCAAATGATTTTGGCCAGCCGACGGCGTCAACCACCAGATGGCGGGTGAGTGTGATGCCGTCCGAGGAGCTGCCGGTACCGGGGGTGGGCAGGCCTCAGTGGTTTTTGGAATTGATGCGCGTGAAAGCGGGTGAGTGTGCTGAGTTTCTCGTGAGAGCGTGTGATGACAAGGGTCGTATCCATTTATCTTCCGGATCTGCCGACGGATCGCATTCGTCGAGCCGATCCCTCCATTCCGCCTGAACAGCCAATCGCGATGATCGCCAAAAGCGGTTCGAAGCGATGGGTCTCGGCTGCCGACCCGGCTGCCAGAAAGGCAGGCGTGTATGTCGGCATGCCGGCGGCGAAGGCGCAGTCGCTGTTTCGCGGCCTGATGATGGTTGACGCAGATCCCGGAGCCGATCGCGTCGCTCTCGAACGCATCACGCTCTGGGCGCTGACGATCTATTCGCCAATCGTTGCCGTCGACGGGATCGATGGCATCGTCATGGATACCGAAGGTGCCGATCATCTGCAGGGCGGCGAGCTGCCAATGGTGACAAAGATCGCCAACCAGTTTCTGGGCAGGAAGCTGACTGCCCGCGTGGCGGTCGCCGACAGTTGGGGTGCAGCCCATGCCTGCGCCCGCGCCATCAACCGCGACACGATCATCGTTCCGTCAGGCGAGACAGTCCGGGCGGTGGAAAAACTGTCGATATCGCTCCTGCGCCTGCCGTCCAGGATTGTCAGCGATCTGCGCATTCTCGGCTTCCAGACCATTGGCGAGCTTGCCAACACGCCACGTGCGCCACTGACGTTGCGCTTTGGACCGGAGGTCGGCCGCCGTCTCGACCAGATGCTTTGTCGCCTCGCCGAGCCGATCGAGCCGATCCGAACGCCTGAGCTGATCGAAGTCTCGAAAGCCTTCGCCGAACCGATTGGCGCCGCCGAAACGATCAACAAATATGTCGGGCGCCTTGTGGTGCAACTGGTCGATGAGCTCCAGAAGCGCGGGCTCGGTGTACGCCGCGCCGACCTGATTGTCGAGAAGGTCGACGGTACCAGACAGGCAATCCGGGCAGGTACCGCCAAACCCGCCCGAGATGTCGCCTGGCTGACGAAACTGTTTCGGGACCGGACGGAGAAGATCGAAACGGGTTTCGGGATCGAGAAGCTTACCCTTGTTGCGGTTCTGACCGAGGCATTGGAGGAGGCGCAGAAAGCCTCTGCCCTTATTGAGGATGATATCACCGACGTGACGCCGCTGATCGACATCTATGGAAACCGAGGCCAGCGGGTCTACCGCGTCGCACCGGTCGCCTCAGATGTGCCGGAACGCTCCGTGAAGCGGATCAGCCCCGTCGCTGAACCGATCGCCATTGCCTGGGTCAGCCATTGGCGCCGGCCGGTCCGGCTCTTGCCACGACCCGAGCTGATCGAGGCAATCGCGCTGATGCCGGACCGCCCTCCGGTCTCCATCGTCTGGCGTGGCAGACGGCGCAAAGTCAAGCGCGCCGATGGCCCGGAACGCATTTTTGGGGAGTGGTGGCAACGCGACGCGGAGATGGAAGCTGTCCGCGATTACTTTGTTATTGAGGACGAATCCGGTGAACGCCTGTGGGTGTTTCGCTCTGGCGACGGTGTTGATCCTGAGACCGGGTCCCATCGCTGGTTCTGCCATGGGATCTTCGCATGAGCTACGCCGAGCTGCAGGTCACGACGCACTTCTCCTTTCTGCGTGGCGCATCTTCAGCGCAGGAGCTGTTCGAGACCGCCAAGATCCTGGGGATCGAGGCGCTCGGCGTCGTCGATCGGAATTCTCTGGCAGGCATCGTCCGCGCGCTGGAAGCATCCCGCGCCACGGGTCTGCGCCTGGTCGTCGGCTGTCGGCTCGATCTCGCGGATGGCATGTCTGTGCTGGTCTATCCGATGGACCGATCCGCCTATTCGCACCTGACGCGCCTCATCACGCTGGGCAAATCGCGTGGCGGCAAGAACAACTGCATCCTGCACTGGGACGATATCGTCGCTTACTCCGAGGGCATGATCGGCGTTCTGGTGCCGGATCTGCCGGATGCTACCTGTGCTACGCAGCTTCGAAAAATGGCTGAGCGGTTTGGTGATTGCGCTTACGTCTCTCTTTGTCTGCGTCGGCGACCGAACGACCAGCTGCGCCTGCATGAGATATCCAATATGGCGAGCCGGTTCAAAGTCAAAACCGTCGTCACCAATGACGTGCTGTTTCATGAGCCGGGCCGGCGGCAATTGCAGGACATCGTCACCTGTATCAGGCACAACACCACGATCGACGATGTCGGCTTTGAGCGCGAACGCCATGCCGACCGGTTCCTCAAGCCGCCGGAGGAGATGCAGCGTCTGTTTCCACGTTACCCGGAGGCCTTGGCACGAAGCATGGAGATTGTGCGGCGCTGCACGTTTTCTCTCGAGGAACTCACCTACCAATATCCGGAGGAAGCTATCGTGCCCGGAAAGGATGCTCAAGCGTCGCTCGAGCATTATGTCTGGGAGTGCGTGCCCGATCGGTATCCGGAAGGACTGCCGCCGGATGTCTTGAAAACCGTCCGGCACGAGCTCGATCTCATCCGCACCATGAGATACGCGCCGTATTTCCTGACGGTGTTTTCGATCGTACGCTTTGCCAGAAGCCAGGGAATTCTCTGTCAGGGCAGGGGATCGGCGGCCAACAGCGCCGTCTGCTATATTCTCGGCATTACCTCGATCGACCCCTCAACCAATGATCTCCTCTTCGAGCGTTTCGTCAGCCAGGAACGCGATGAGCCGCCTGATATCGATGTCGACTTCGAGCATGAACGGCGCGAGGAGGTCATCCAATGGATCTACAAGACCTACACAAAAGACAAGGCCGCCCTTTGCGCGACCGTTACCAGGTACCGGGCCAAGGGTGCGATCCGCGATGTCGGAAAGGCGCTCGGACTGCCTGAAGATGTGATCAAGGTGCTGTCATCAGGCATGTGGTCCTGGTCGGAAGAAGTGCCTGATCGCAACATCCGTGAGCTTAATCTCAACCCCGACGACCGGCGTCTGGCGCTCACCCTGAAACTGGCGCAGCAGCTGATGGGCGCTCCGCGTCATCTTGGCCAGCACCCCGGCGGCTTTGTCCTCACCCATGACAGGCTGGACGATCTCGTTCCGATCGAACCGGCGACGATGAAGGACCGGCAGATCATCGAGTGGGACAAGGACGACGTCGAGGCGTTGAAGTTCATGAAGGTGGATGTGCTTGCGCTCGGCATGCTGACCTGCATGGCCAAAGCCTTCGATCTCATCCGCGAACACAAGGGCGACGATCTCGATCTGTCTAAAATAAAGCAGGAGGATGCGGCGACCTATGCGATGATCCGTAAGGCCGACACGCTCGGCACCTTCCAGATCGAATCCAGAGCGCAGATGGCGATGCTGCCGCGCCTGAAGCCCCGCACCTTCTATGATCTCGTTGTGCAGGTGGCGATCGTCCGGCCTGGTCCCATTCAGGGTGACATGGTGCATCCATACCTTCGTCGACGTGAAGGAAAGGAGCCGGTCGAATATCCGACACCTGAGCTAGAGGCCGTGCTTGGCAAGACGCTCGGCGTGCCGCTGTTTCAGGAAAGTGCCATGCGGGTCGCCATGGTCTGCGCCGGCTTTACCGGAGGCGAGGCCGATCAGCTGCGCAAGTCCATGGCCACCTTCAAGTTCACCGGCGGCGTTTCTCGTTTCAAGGACAAGCTCGTCACCGGGATGGTCAGAAACGGCTACTCACCGGAGTTCGCCGAAAAGACCTTCTCGCAACTCGAAGGTTTTGGCTCCTACGGTTTTCCGGAAAGCCATGCCGCCTCTTTTGCGCTGATTGCCTATGCCTCGAACTACATCAAGTGCCATTATCCAGACGTGTTTTGCGCAGCACTGCTCAACAGTCAGCCGATGGGTTTTTATGCGCCCGCCCAGATCGTCGGGGATGCGATCAAGCATGGCGTGGAGGTGAGGCCGATCTGCGTAAACCGCTCGCGCTGGGACTGCACGCTGGAAAAGATCGGAAGTAGCGACCGACATGCTGTTCGGCTGGGTTTCCGGCAGGTGAGGGGACTGGCGGTTGCGGAGGCGGCGCGGATCGTTGCAGCGCGCATGAACAATGCGTTCGCCTCAGTCGATGATATGTGGCGCCGATCCAGTGTTCCAACCGAAGCGCTTGTCCAGCTGGCAGAGGCCGATGCCTTCCTGCCATCGCTCAAACTCGAACGACGCGATGCGCTCTGGGCGATCAAAGCGCTGCGCGACCAACCATTGCCTTTGTTTGCCGCCGCGGCCGAGCGGGAGATGGCAGCCATTGCCGAGCAGCAGGAGCCAGAAGTAATGCTTCTGCAGATGACGGACGGCCATAACGTCATCGAAGACTACAGCCATACCGGACTGACGCTGAGGCAGCATCCGGTGGCCTTCCTGCGAAAGGACCTTTCGGAGCGCAATATCATCACCTGTGCCGAGGCGATGAATGCCCGGGATGGCCGATGGGTTTATACCGCCGGTCTCGTCCTCGTGCGGCAGAAACCTGGATCGGCCAAGGGCGTCATGTTCATCACCATCGAGGACGAAACAGGGCCGGCCAATATCGTAGTCTGGCCAACGCTGTTTGAGAAGCGCCGGCGGGTGGTGCTGGGGTCCTCGATGATGGCAATCAATGGGCGGATCCAGCGAGAAGGGGAGGTCGTGCATCTGGTTGCGCAGCAACTGTTCGATCTGTCGGGGGACCTTGTCGGGCTGGCTGACCGGGATACAGAGTTCAGACTGCCGTCCGGACGAGGCGATGAATTTGCCCATGGAGGCGGCGGGTCAGATTCACGGGATCGGCCAAAGCCGGTTGTCCCGCGGGACCTGTTCACGCCGGATCTTCATATTGATAGGCTGAAGGTCAAGTCTCGGAATTTTCACTAATTGGTGGTTGGCAAACGGGTGGTCGAGGTTCGATCCCGCTCAAGGCGTGGGGCGCTATGAATTGCCAAATTTGCGCCGCTGGCACAGCAGCGACAGGCTGCCGAAGGCTCGCGGACGATTGCGCTGCGCGCCGGGTGAGCCCATGTACCTAATCGCATCGCTGAAATGTTCGGTGTTGGCGCGTTCCCAGCCGAGAGAGATCCTTCACAAAGGAAGCCGTCCCTGTCTGCGTTCGTACTCTAGCGTTTAAAGTCTTTTCGCGCCCGCGCTTCTCTGTCGGGAGCAGATGGTCGATGCCCTCCAATTCTCTCGACAGCCAAAGTGACCGGTGGTGGCGTCTGCGGCTCACTGAACACTGTACCAAGAATCGTCCGGCGACACCCGCAACATGAGGATTTTTGAACCTTGGTACAGACGGTTTATCCTCGCTTGGTCCTGATGAGCGACCATCCCGCACGTCTAGTTACTAGGCGGCGTCAGCGATCTGTCTCGATACGTTGACCTGGCCCACTTAACAACGGAGGCCGCAGGTGCTTCAGGACGATATTCACAATGTTGCGCGCGAGACGATGAACTACGACGTGGTTGTCGTCGGTGCCGGCCCAGCCGGCCTTGCGGCCGCAATCAAGCTCAAACAGATCGACAGCTCCTTCTCCGTAGTCGTCGTCGAAAAGGGCTCGGAGATTGGTGCTCACATTTTGTCTGGCGCAGTGATTGACCCGATCGGTCTTGATACACTCCTACCGGAGTGGCGCAAGGATCCGCAATGTCCGCCGATGACTGCTGTCACAGAAGACGCCGTCTGTTTTTTGACGGCGACGAAACGCTTTAGGATCCCCAATATCATCATACCGCCTTTGATGAACAACCACGAAAACGTCATCGGATCGTTGGCGCTGTTGACACGATATATGGCGGCGAAAGCTGAGGAGCTCGGTGTAGAGATCTACCCTGGTTTTGCGGCAGCTGAGCTTCTGTTTAACCCGACTGGTGCCGTGACTGGCGTCATCACCGGCGACATGGGCGTTTCGCGCGAGGGCAGACCAACGGGCCGTTTTACACGCGGGATAGAGTTACGCGGGCGCTACACGCTTCTCTGCGAAGGTGCGCGCGGTTCTCTTACAAAGACGGCCATTGAGCGCTTCGACCTCTCGAAAGGCCGTGAGCCTCAGAAGTATGGTCTCGGTCTGAAAGAGATCTGGGAGGTAAAGCCGGAGAAATTTCGCCCCGGTTATGTCCAGCATACGTTCGGATGGCCTCTGGACGATCGAACAGGCGGTGGTTCCTTTCTCTATCATTTCGGGGATCGTCATATTGCCGTGGGTTTCGTTGTCCATCTGAACTATGAGAATCCCACCCTTTCGCCCTTCGATGAGTTTCAGCGATCGAAGTCACATCCCGCAATCCGTAACATTCTTGAAGGTGGCAAGCGCTTAGCCTACGGCGCGCGGGCTATAACGGAGGGTGGCTGGCAATCCGTGCCGAAGCTCAGTTTTCCGGGTGGGGCGCTGATTGGATGTGCTGCCGGTTTTGTCAACGTTCCGCGCATCAAAGGCAGCCACAACGCTGTTCTTTCAGGCATCGTTGCGGCGGGAAAGGTTGCCGAGGCTCTCCATGACGGCCGCTCTCATGATGAGATTATTGACATCGAGGCGTCTTGGCGTTCGTCACCCATCGGGCATGACTTATTTCGAGTGCGCAACGTGAAGCCGTTATGGTCTCGTTTCGGCACGATCCGTGGCATTCTCCTCAGCGGCATCGACATGTGGTCGAACCAGCTATTCCGTTGGTCGCCCTTCGGCACGCTCAAACATGGCAAGCCGGACCATGCGACCCTACTGCCGCTCGCTGCGGTAAAACCGATCGTCTACCCAAAACCGGATGGCAAGATCTCGTTTGACAAGCTTTCATCGATATTTCTCTCGTCGACGAACCACGAAGAAGACCAGCCCAGCCACTTGAAACTTGCCGATCCATCTGTCCCTATTGGCACCAACCTGCCAGTCTATGGGGAACCGGCACGTCTCTACTGCCCGGCAGGCGTCTATGAAGTCGTTGCCGACGGCCCAGCAGGCGAAACGCGGTTTGTCATCAACGCGCAGAACTGCCTTCATTGCAAGACCTGCGACATCAAAGATCCCACGCAAAACATCACGTGGACAGTTCCTGAAGGCGGCGGCGGCCCCAATTATTCCGACATGTGAGGCTCGCGATCCACCTCCATCATGATCATCGTCCTTGCGCGGGCAAACAACGACCGTTAGAGTCCGAGTTTATGCGGCGCTGAGACTGCTATTCGGCCTTCGTCGCGGCCGCTTGGTACACTCTCAATGCAGCAAAACGGACCTATGAGACATCGTACCGGTCCTTATGTTCGGTACGTCACTGTGCAGGAAATGCCTGTGGCGTGGTGTACCGAACGACAAGGAGTAAGACTTTGGGTATGAAAATTTTTCTGGCTGGCGCCTCCGGCGTTATCGGCCGCTCGCTGGTGCCGTTGCTGCGCGATGCTGGGCACATCGTTACCGGGACATCCCGAAATGCTGAGGGAAAAGACAATCTCGATGCGATGGGTATCCGGGGCGTCGTCGCCGACATTTTCGATCCCGTCGGACTGGTCTCAGCTGTCGTAGAAGCATCCCCTGACGTCGTTCTCCATCAGGTGACAGACCTAGCATCGGGAATCAGCCAGGCAGATCCTCAAGAAGTGATCCGTCGCAATGCCCGCGTCAGGCGCGAAGGGACAGCGAATCTTGTCAAAGCGGCCCGCGCAGCAAATGTGAAGCGCTTCGTTGCGCAGAGTATCGGCTGGGCGTACGCACCGAAAGATACGCCATATCGCGAAGGTGACCCACTCGATGTCAGCGCGACGGGAACTCGGTCGATCACCGTCAACGAAGGGATCGTACCGCTGGAAACGGCGATCCTTGACCAACCCGATTTCGAGGGCCTCGTCCTTCGATTCGGTCAGCTTTACGGGAAGGGAACCTGGTCAGTCGAGCCAACCGGAGCGGCGCCAGTTCATGTTGACGCCGCCGCCTATGCCGCATTCCTCGCCGTCGATCACGGCACGCCTGGCATCTATAATATCGCAGAGCCAGGTGGTGCGCTGGCCGTTGACCGGGCGATATCCGAACTGCAGTGGCGGCCGGATTTTCGGCTCTAAGGGACAAGAGAGCGCATGGAGCATGATGAAGTCTGGAGAGGAGCCGAGTTAGCACTGGACCGTGCCGGCTCCGTATCGCTTGCCGATCAGATTTCCCGTCACATCGAGGTGGCGATCGCCGAGGGATCACTGATGCCTGGCGGCCGACTTCCTTCCTGGCGGGACCTCGCAACCCAGTTGGGTGTTGCCCGGGGCACGGTACGCGCCGCCTACGACAAGCTGATCGACAAGGAACTGCTGGTGACCGCGGGGTCGGCTGGCACGCGTGTTGTTGATCCACTCCCTGCGACGATCTCCCCAAGCTCAGCTATGGACAGCCTTCTTCCAACGGACTTCCACTATCGAACCGAACAGACGCTCGTGTTTCAGATGGGTGTTCCGGCTCATGATGCATTCCCCGCAACCCTATGGTCGCGCTTGCAGCGCGAGGCGGTCCGGTCGACCGCCTTGCAAACCGGCTATACCGATCCACGCGGTATCGCCGAATTGAGATCGGCGATCGCGTCCCACGTCGCAATCGCTCGCGGAATTGAATGTTCGCCAGAGCAGATCATTGTCACCGCGGGATATCGAGGCGGGTTAGCGACGGCTCTGCGCGCGATCAACGCGACCGGCAGGCAAGCTTGGGTCGAAGATCCGGGATATCCGGTCACTCGAATTGCCCTTGAGCTTTCGGGAGTTCATCCCGTCCCCGTGCCGATTGACGAAGAGGGCATGGTCGTAGAGCATGGGCGGGAATTGGCACCGCGAGCTTCCTTGGCAATTGTTACACCAGGACAGCAAGCGCCCAGCGGAGTGACCATGTCACCCGAGCGTCGAAACGACTTGCTGCGATGGGCAAGTGAGGAAGGTGGCTGGATCATCGAGGACGACTATCTGGCGGAGCTACATCCCGCCGGTCGTCATTCGAACGCGCTGGCGTCTGGTATGGGCGCCGAGCGTGTGATCCACATTGGAACTTTCAGCAAAACGATCAGTCCCACGCTGGGAACGGGTTTCATTGTCGCGCCGTTGCCACTGGCACGTCGCCTCATCGATATCGCTACGTGGCTTGGCGGGCCGCCAAACGCCACACTCCAGACTGCTCTAGCGCGTTTTTTGCATGAGGGTCATTACCTACGGCATCTGCGCAGGATGCGTTCCCTCTACGCACAACGCCGGCAATGCCTCATTGATGCATTGGATGCAGCCGGGGTCGAAACTAAACTGGCTGCAGGTCTTTCTGTCCTCCTGCAGTTGCCAAACGGCTTTGACGATCAACGCTTCTCTCTGGAAGCAAGACGGGCAGGATATGCCCCTGCCCCTTTGTCTCCTTGGTTTGCTGCAGCCTCACGATCACGATCGGGTCTCTTGCTGGGAATAGCAAACGTACTGGACAGAAGAGTCGAGCAGGACTGCAAACGATTGCTCGGGATGATCGGTATGCCTGTCAACGTATCATCGAACGCGACATTGTTTGCCGCCGGATAATAGTTTCAAGCGCGAGAAATGGATTTCCCAATGATCGACACCGCGTCTTTTCCAATTGCATTGCGCTGGCCACCTATGCGCCCCGATGTCATTCAGCTCTATTCGCTGCCCACCCCGAACGGCGTGAAAGTCTCAATCATGCTTGAGGAAACGGGCCTTCCATACGAGCCTCACCTCATCGACATCTCCAAAAATGAGACCCATGATCCGGCGTTCTTGAGCCTCAACCCCAATGGCAAGATCCCGGCTATCATAGATCCAGCAGGGCCAGGCGGACGCCCTTTTGGATTGTTTGAATCAGGAGCAATTCTTCTTTATCTAGCTGAAAAATCCGGCATGCTGATTCCAGAGGATGCCGAAGGCCGGCTCGAAACTATCCAATGGGTCTTCTTCCAGATGGCGGCGATCGGGCCCATGTTTGGGCAAGTCGGTTACTTTAACAAGTTCGCTGGCCGGGAGATTGAAGATAAGCGTCCACTCAACCGCTATGTCACCGAGGCGAAGCGGCTGCTCTGCGTTCTCGAGGCGCGGCTTTCCAAGCGAAACTGGATCATGGGCGACGACTATACGATTGCCGATATCGCTCATTTAGGCTGGATCCGGAATCTGATAGGTTTCTATGAAGCCCGCGACCTTGTGGAGTACGACAGCCTGCGATGGCTGCCGGCATGGTTCGAGCGGGGCCTTGAGCGACCAGCCGTTCAAAGAGGGTTGAATATCCCGGGCCGCGGCTAGCAGAAAAAGCCCAGAACCGTTCATCGTATATCCACTTCCTGGAGCGCGATTGCTGAGCGGCCCCCGGCTCGCTCTCTCGCTCTTTGGAAGTTCCGCCACAAAAGGCTGCGGTGGGTTTGCAGTGGTCCCCTGGGGCGTCTGCAGGTTGGAGCCTTGACTGGCTAAGCGTCCCGTTGGCAGCGCTGGCGGCGGTCCATGTTCATGAGCTACCGCTTTTTTCGAAACGCAAGTGGTTTGGCACCATAGGCGAATCGAACTGTGATCTCCGTGACCTGGCTCAGTGCGGAAGGATTTGCGATTTGATTGCTGACGCGCGCGCTCCAATCAGGTGCGAAGCGTCGATCGCACCTTCGGCTCCAGGACCGATCGCTCGTTGCAGAAAGTTACAAGTTGCGTCACCTCTGGAGCGTCTGGATTGATTGAGGCCGGATCGGTACCGATGAGAGTGACGACCGCCTGGGCCTGATGTTGCCAATCGAGGATCGGTGCGGCGATCGCGACGAGGCCCGGAATGAACCGGCCATCGACGCTGGCATAACCTTGAGCTTTTGTTTTCGCGATCAACTGCCGCACGCCTTCGCGCGAGAAATCAAAGTCAGCAGTGAAAGTTGGGGATTTTTTCAGACGGCGAAGCTCGTTTTCACACGCTGCCTCGACCATGGCAGGCGGTGCCCACGCCAAAAACGCGTGCCCCGTCGCTGAGGTCAATAGTGGCAGTGTCGTACCGAGCCCCAGTGAGGTGACGGTTGGGGCGGGCGCGCGTTCCCACCGGACGACCGTCGCGCCGGCACTCCCCCAGACGCATAGGAGTGCTGTCATGTCGGTTTCGGCAGACAACTCATCCAAGCCCTCGGCAGCCGAGTTGACAAAGTCATGCCTTCCGATCGCCGCCAACCCCAGTTGCAAGGCCGCCGGTCCGAGGAAATAGCGGCCGGATCGGCCGGTCTGTTGGATAAGGCCAGCCTTAAGAAATGACGAGAGGTAGCGATGGATTTTGCTGGGTGGCATCGCACATGTTCGCGCTAGGTCCGACAGAGTTACCGGTTCATAGACACTCGCGATCGTCGTCAGAACATGAAGGGCCGCATCAAGCGACTGAATGCCGCCGCTTTGTCGTTCTTCATCGTTTGCCAAGTCTATCCTCGCTATCGAACTGATTTTGCCCACTCTCGACCGAGAGCGCAGTCGGAAACGTACCGCTTTTGGCACCTCACTGCAATTCCAAGCGCCACGGGCTGCAACAGCTCCTAGTTTACTGTTTTCAATTCAAGTTTTGCATTCCTGGTCGCGAAGCCGACGTCAGGGCTGGATTGCATGTTATTGCACTATAGAAAACGCATTGCATAATCTGGAAAAATTGATAGCCTTTAGCGATGCTGTTTCCGGCAGGAAACTGTTCAGCCAAAGGAGAACCCTCTCAATGAATTATGTGATCCAACCACCAACGCAGCCGAGCGTCGCTGTCGCCGGGACAGAGGAGCGTTTTCCTGTTCGCCGTATTCTTTGTATCGGTCGCAACTATGCGGCGCATGCTCGCGAGATGGGGAAAGATCCCGATCGAGAGCCCCCCTTCTTTTTCACCAAACCGGCGGACGCTGTTGTCAATGACGGTGAGACCGTAAGTTATCCACCCCTCACGAAGGACTTTCATTACGAGGCAGAGCTCATTGTCGCGATCGGCAAGCAAGCAAGGAACGTTTCGATCGACGACGCGCTGGGTTACATCTGGGGTTACGGCGTCGGTAACGACTTGACGCGCCGAGATTTGCAGCTGGCTGCGCGCGACAAGGGCCGGCCTTGGGACGAAGGAAAGGCCTTCGACCGATCGGCGGTGATCGGTCCCCTTCACCGGGTCTCGGCAGTAGGGCACCCCTCGTCCGGATCGATCCGCCTCATGGTCAATGGCGTCGTAAAGCAGGATGCAGATCTAGCCGAACTGATCTGGTCGGTCCCGGAGATCATCTCGATCCTTTCACAATCACAGACGCTGGAGCCGGGAGACCTCATCATGACCGGGACGCCTGCCGGTGTTGGCCCGCTTGTTTCTGGCGACGTCTGCGTCGTCCAGATCGAAGGACTGGGCGAAGTCACGACCACGATTGATTGAGGATCGCGGCATGTTGAAACTCCACAATTTCTTCCGGTCGTCGGCTTCGACGCGCCTTCGGGCGGCACTCAACTATAAGCAGTTGCCATTCGAATACGTCTCCTACGTCCTGCGACGCGGCGATACGCGACAGCCCGAATTCTTAATGATGAACCCAGCCGGCTTGGTCCCGGTACTGGAGCGGGAGGATGGCGTATTCATGTCCCAGTCTCTGGCAATTGCCGAGTGGCTGGAGGAGACCCATCCCACGCCGCCTCTCCTCCCAACCGACGCAGATGGACGCGCGCGGGTGCGGGCGCTGGCCTATATGATTGCCTGTGAAGTTCACCCTCTCAACAATCTCAGGGTACTCAAACACCTGGGCGAAGCTTTCGCTGCTGACGAAGATGCTCAAAAGGCATGGTTCACGCATTGGGTCACACTGACCTTCGACGCGCTCGAAAAAAACCTCAATGACGGCAATGCAGGAATTTACTGTCATGGCGACACCCCTTCACTCGCCGATATCTGCCTTTATGCCCAGGTCTGGAATAATACGCGCTTCCAGATCGATGTAGGCAACTGGCCGATTGTGGCGCGCGTATTCAACGCACTCAATCAGATCCCGGAATTTCGCGACGCCGCGCCAAAAGCGCAGCCGGACGCAGATTAGGAACGCGACTACCGCGAAGGAGAAAGCAGACATGGACAACATCGTCGAAAAATCTGAAAGTCATTCGATGCAGCCGGAGGACACGCCCGAGCTTCGCGAACTTTATGCCGGCTTCGAGCGTGAGCATATTGCTCCGCTCTGGACCCAAGTTGGCAACCTCATGCCGCGTCATCCCAAGCCGCAGGCAGTTGCGCATATCTGGAAGTGGTCGAACCTGCTGCCTCTGGCTGAAAAATCAGGCGAACTGGTCCCTGTCGGCCGAGGAGGCGAACGGCGCGCTCTTGGTTTGGCAAATCCAGGCTTGGGCGGGAACGCCTATATCAGCCCAACCTTGTGGTGCGCGATCCAATATCTCGGCCCCAAGGAGACGGCTCCCGAGCACCGACATGCGCAGAACGCCTTTCGTTTTGTGGTCGAAGGGGAAGGTGTTTGGACTGTCGTCAATGGCGATCCGGTCCGCATGAGCCGCGGCGATCTGCTGCTGACGCCTGGTTGGTTCTTCCATGGGCATCACAATGACACCGACCACCCTATGGCCTGGATTGACGGCCTCGATATTCCATTCTCCTTTCAGAACGATGTCGGCTTCTTCGAATTCGGTGCTGAGCGCGTGACCGACTACGCGACGCCGCAGTTTTCGCGCGCCGAACGGCTATGGGCACATCCTGGCCTTCGGCCCCTTTCCGGTCTGCAAGACACGGCAAGCTCACCGATGGCGGCTTATCGTTGGGAACACACAGACCGGGCCCTCACCGAACAGCTTCTCCTTGAGGAGGAAGGATATCCCGCAACCGTCGAACAGGGACATGCGGCAATTCGCTACGTCAACCCGACGACGGGTGGCGACGTCATGTCGACGATACGCTGCGAGTTCCACCGGTTGCGAGCAGGAGCCGAGACGGCGCCGCGCCACGAAGTAGGCTCAACGGTGTTCCAGGTCTTTAGCGGTCGCGGCGCGGCAGTCATCGACGGCGTCGAACACAAACTCGATATCGGCGATATCTTCGTCATTCCGTCCTGGGTGCAGTGGTCGCTCCATGCCGAAAGCCAGTTCGATCTCTTCCGGTTTTCCGACGCGCCTATCATGGAGCGCCTGAATTTCGCCCGGACCCTGGTCGTGGGAGACGAGAAATGATGCCCGAAGAAGAACTGGCGCGCACACAATTGCGCGCGCGACAGGGCGCCGGTGCACGATATGACGATCCGGCCGCCCCCCATGATGACCTCGCCCTTGCGCGGCGGGGGACTGCCTATTTCGCGCGCCTGCTGGCAAACCTGAATGATCCCCAGTTGGACGATCTTTCAGCTACTCCGGGTTTGGCCCGTCGCCATATCATTGCGCAGGTTGGGCTTGAAGCGCGGTTGTTGGCCGAAGCGGTGGCGTCTGTCCGTGCAGCTCCGGGCGAAGCGTTGGCTTTTGACATAGAGCCCACCCTGGGCGAAGTAGAATTCACCGCGACCTTGCCTTCACAAGCGCTTCGAAATCTGTTCTCCCATTCCGAGGTCCACCTCAATGTCGAATGGCGTGATCTCGCAGGCGACGGATGGGCGGCAGCTGTAATCGATCGCACCGGCAAGCACGTATCGATCGCGGGAACGCCACGACGCCGCGCTCTTTCGCTGTGGCAAAGGGCTTTTCAGCTCAGGGCCGGAGCGCGCCAAGCGGATTTCCCAACGGGACTTGGCGAGTTCAACGTCTAGCGCAAGGGTACGACCCACGCTCTGTGTGTTCGGATCGCAAACCAAGTCAGCAATTGCGCAGGCACAACTCCACAGAGCGCTGCCATAGCGCTCCACCGCCGTTGGCGCCCATGGCATTGCATCCTACGATACCTGCCATCGTGAACTAGAACCGTTTTCCCTTCTGCATGCCAGCCGCCACCCGTTACTCACGCTCGTTTCCCCCGGCAACAGTATGTTCGGCGGGAAAGTCCAGCCCCTCGTCAGTCGGGAATCGTCAAGGCACCGCAATCATCGTCCGCGATGAATGTAGCGAGAATCTCGGCCGGCTCGGTTTTGCTGGCATTCTCTGCAAACAGATGCACCGCCCCCGGGGGTTCGAACCACGTTTGGCCAACGTCGTACGTTGCCGACGGCTCGCCTTCAAGCTGCGAGCGCAAAGTGCCCTTAATCACGAAGGCCATGACCGACCCAGGGTGGCGGTGACGCGGAGTGTAGGCATTGGGTGGAAATTCAACCAGGGCAACTGTCATCGACTTGCCCGGTACGTTCGGCAGTTTCTGGCATGAAAGCGGTTTGAAAACTGTCGTGGGCCGCCCGGCGGCTTGCGGAGACGTGTCACCGGTCATCATATGCCCCATCTCGTGAATGTCCTGCGAGGCAGCCGTGGCGTCGTCACGTGGCAACGTCAAGAGCGACAGTCCATAGCCAGCAACCGTAATGGCGAGAGCCGCTCCAAAGGCGAGCGCTGAGCGCAGGCTACCACGCTCGGGCAATTCTTGACGCTCGTGACGTTGTGATGGGAGATGTGAGTCTTGTAATGCCATCCTAAAGTTCCTTCTTTTTAATGTGGAAACCGTGGTCATTGCGGCAGGCGGAATTCGGCATCCCAGCCAAGCAGCTGGATTGCCTTTTGCGCGGTTATCTCGCCGCAGGGCTCGACAATGTTGAATATCCCGGTTCCCTTGAATTCCACCGCAAGCATCGCGGCATAGGCGGCTGCGTCGACGTGCACGGAAATCGAGTTAACCGGGGACGCATTCCCTGAGCCAGGTCCATAGAAGCGCCCGTAGCGCAAGACGACGCCGGCGACAGGCTTCGAGTTCAGTGTTGCCTCTTCCAACGCCACGATACCGTCGACGGTTGTTCTGCGAGGCTCGGGAGCATTGAGCTCGAGTGGCGAGGTCTCCGCGTGTGGTTGATCGCCAGAGGCATAAACCCATGCGATACTTTGCGAGATCATCAGCGGCACACCAGCCGCTCGCGCAGCCGAAGCCAGGTTCTTGGCACCGATCGCTCTCACATACGCATTGCGGACGGCAAACTCTTCAGCTTTCGTAGGGTCAATGATAGGCGGTAAGTCCGTAACCTGGTGAATGATGACATCGGGATTGGACACAACAACAATTCGAGCCAACGCGTCCCTATCCAAAACGTCGACGATGGCCGGCTCCACTCCCTGCTTGCGTAAGGCCTGCGCACGCTCAGGTGTGCGGGTCGTGCCGATCACCGAATAGCCAGCATCCAAGAGGAGTGGCGTCATCCGCCTTCCAATCACACCGGCCGCACCAGCGACCAAGATCCGCTTCCGCATCCCAGTTCCTTTAAGCGTTCAAAGCTGCTCCCGGTATTGTGCCTCCCCGTGTGCCTGGCGCAGAGGACCAAAGTTCGTCATTTCCGGTAGACCAACAGCCGCAAACACACGGCGATAAAAAAACCCACCGGGCTGGGACCGGTGGGCTGTCCAATTTCGAGCGATAAGCGGCGTTAATTATGCGACTTCGACGAGTGGCCCGGTGGCGGCGGCAGCATCACTATGTTGCGCGCCGTACAACCAGTCGAGCACGTCATACCATTCGGCGTCTGATTTCGCCGACATGATGGAATTGCGCAATGTCGCGTGAACGCCCGCGGGGTGGTAGATATGGTCGCCAATCTCCCTGGACGTCAGCTGAATTCGGGCAGTGCGTACCCGCCGACGGTTCTGATAGGAAATCAAGGCCGCTTCGGGGTTGTCGGGATGTGCGGCCATTTCTATCGATAGACACACACCGTCTTCCATCGCCATGCACGCGCCTTGTGCGAGATACTGCAACGTAGGATGCGCAGCATCACCCAGCAAGGCGACACGCCCATCGGTCCACGTGCCGACTGGATCGCGATCGCATAGCACCCATAGCTTCCAATTCTGTCCATGGCGAATGATGTTCTGAGCACGTGGATGAACGTGGCTGAATGCACTGAGGACGTCCGCATCGGGTACGGGAACCCCGGAAACCGGCTCTGGAGCGTCGTTATGGCATGTTACGACAAGATTGAAGGTCTTCCATCCTGAGAGTGGGTAATGGACAATGTGGCATTTGGGTCCGGCCCAAAGTGTTGCCGCATTCCATCTTAGATCCTCTGGCATCTGTTCGGTCGGGATAACGCTGCGATAGGTGGTATGACCCGTAACACGCGGCGCGCCATCGCCGACGACCTTGGCGCGGATGTTCGACCACAATCCGTCAGCGCCAATCAGCACCGAACCGCTGACCCCCTCGCCGGTATCCAAGAACGCCGTGACGGTTGCGCCGTCTTGCTCATAGCCTACTACGTTGCAGCCGGTGCGGAGATCGACAGACGGGTTCGCGCGGCATGCGCGGACAAAGACTCCATGAAGGTCTCCGCGGTGCGCGACCGCGTAAGGGTTGCGGAAGCGCTTGCGAAACGGTTCGCCGAGATCGATCTCAGCGACATCTTCGGCCGTCGTCGCATCGATCAGGCGCAGCTTGTCGACATAGACGGCCATTTTCCGCGCTTCGTCGCCGATACCTAGATAGTCGAAGGCATGAAATGCGTTCGGTCCAAGTTGTAAACCGGCGCCGATTTCACCAAGTTCTGGCGCTCTTTCGAGAACGACAACTTTGAAGCCCTTTTGGGCAAGTCCAAGAGCTGCCGAAAGTCCTCCAATACCACCGCCGGCAATGATGACTGGCTTAGCATGTTGCATGGTTTTCCTCCTGTTGAGATATACGACGGGCTGTTTGGCGGACGAAGCCGGATTTCGAGAACCTAAGCCATCCCGACAGCAGCCCGCCCCCCGGTGCGATGGCCAACGCTCCCATCTTTTTGCGACGCGGCTTAGCCATCCGCGCTTGCCGGTCTGTTGGCTTTGAGATTTTCGCCACGATCGCCAAGAGCAGCTGTGATCTGTCCGCGCTGGTCCTGATACCGTTAGACATTTATATTAGGAAGTATACGTATCATTCGTATGCTGTCAATCACCTTTCCACGTCCAGCCGAGGCGAGATCGATGTTCTGGGAGTTGGATTGCGGCGGGTGCCGGCGCAACGGGCCGGCGCACAGATACGCCTCCGGCGTCTGAAAACCGCAAGCCATCGCGGGACGCTTTGCAAGGCCTCTTGCTCGATGAGGTCACCACCAAACAATATTTCGATGGTTGCCTCTCTGAGGCAGGTCCTGTTTGGACCCGTTAGGAGAAGTCAGTCACGGGCCGCAAGGTGGATGGCCTCTGCCCAGCGCAGCGGATCGGTGAACAGGACCTCATGACTTCCAGCGCATTCCACCAAGCGGAAAAGCCCCAACCGTTCCGAAAGCCTTGGATGCCACGGCATGCTATGCGGCATCGCTACGTCCTGCTGGCAGTTGACATATGACTTGGGAATGTCCAACTGAGCGAGGGGAGTGTCGAGAGCAATGGCTTGCGTGAAAGTATTGTAGGGCTGGGCATTCAGGCGCCCATAGCTCGCCGTCGCGAGTGGAAGATCGGCATCGCTGATAAATACGTCCCGCCAGACTTCAAAAGGAAGTTTGAGAGAATTCTGATTGTCTGCAGCAATTGCCTCGAATAATCGGCGATGTGCTTCAGGGACCAAGTCCATCAGGGACTCGCCGGGCAATGGGACGAAAGCATTGCAATAGACGATGCGTTGGATCTGGCTCCGGAACTCATGCGCGATTCCAGAAATCACCATGCCGCCATAGCTGTGGGCCACAAGCCGAAATCGTTCGAGCTTCTGCTCCCGGATAAAATCGGCAAGCGACGATGTTGCATCCAAGAGACCGACCGTCGCTCGGTCATCTCCTTCCCGATTGCCCGTGAGGGTCGGACAACAAACGTCGTAGCCAAGGGCGCGAAGATGGCTCGCGACCGGCTCCATTTCCCTTTCGGTGTGCCATGCCCCATGAACAAGGACTATCGTGTCGGCCATCGCTCTTTCCCTTATCAACCTCGGTAATCACGCCCGCCACGCCATGCAACTGGTGAGGTGGTCCGATAATACGATCTTGCGTCGGCGGAACAGGTTACGGGCTATGCCACCAGTCCGCTGAAAAATTTCGATCGAAATATTTGCACCCGCCGAGCGTTTGGCCCAGCTTTTCATCGAACCGCCGGCTCCGATGCTTAATGAACACGCTGCCTTGAAAACGATGAAGCTGCCGCGCCGCGCTAGACGGGCGCAGCAGCTATGCAGTCTTCGATCAGACTCCAAGGTAATGGGCGCGTACCTCGTCGTCGCCCCTGAGCTGTGAAGAATTTCCGCTCCACACCACGTGCCCCTTATCCACAACGTAGTGCCGGTCGGCCAGTGGCATAAGATGGCTGAGGTTCTTATCGATGACTAGAATCGATTGTCCCTTGCTCTTCAGGAGCCTCAGGCAATTCCAGATCTCCTCGCGGATCAGCGGTGCCAATCCTTCTGTTGCCTCGTCCAGGATAAGAAGACGTGGATTAATCATCAGCGCCCTCCCGATCGCGAGCATCTGCTGCTCGCCACCGGACAACTGGTTGCCCATGTTCTCAAGCCTTTCACCCAGGCGCGGAAAGAGTTCGATGATTTTTTCAAAGGTCCACGGCGATGCCCCATCGACCCCCGGCCGTGCGGTCGCGATCAGGTTTTCTCGAACCGAAAGGTTCGGAAAGATGTGTCGGCCCTCGGGAACAAGGCCGATACCCACCCTGGCCGCCTTGTAGAGTGGCAGTCCACTGATGACATTGCCTTCGAAACGAATTGAGCCGCCCCGCAGGCCGATCTGCCCCACGATAGACTTTACTGTGGTGGTCTTGCCCATTCCGTTTCGGCCGAGTAGCGTGACAATCTCACCTGCCCCAACCTTGAGCGACATTCCGAAGAGCGCCTGACTTGCCCCGTAGAACGCCTTGATGTTTTCAACCTCAAGCATCGACGGCTTCCTCCTCGCCCAAATAGGCCCTTTGTACGTCTGGATTGGAGCGGATTTCCGCCGCCGTGCCTGTCGCGATGCATCGGCCGTAGACTAGCACACTGATCCGATCGGCAAGCGCGAACACAGCGTCCATATCATGCTCAATCAGTACGATCGTGTAGTCCGCCTTGATGCGCGAAAGCAGTTCAACCATCACTGCGGAATCTTCCTGGCCCATGCCCGCCATCGGCTCATCTAGCAGTATGAGTTTCGGTTGGGTAGCAAGTGCCGTCGCAAGCTCGAGCTGACGCTGTTCGCCGTGCGCAAGCTCGCCCGCCATCGTGTGTGCTCGGTGCGAGAGGCCAACCATTTCCAGGAGTGCTTGCGACGGCTCAATCAACGACTTGTCGGCGCTCGCCGCTTTCCAAAGGAAAAAACTGTGTCCTTGACGCGCTTGGACCGCGAGTGCCACGTTTTGCAACGCAGTCATGCCGCTGCACAGCGAGGTGATCTGGAATGAACGCACCAGGCCTTCTCTGCATCGCTGCGGGGTACTCAGCCGGGTAATGTCTCGCCCTTCGAACAGGATTCGGCCTTCCGTTGGCGGCAATTCACCTGCGAGCTGCGAGATCAGTGTTGTTTTGCCGGCGCCGTTCGGGCCTATGATGGCGTGCAATTCGCCTTTTGCGATTTCGAGCGTCAGGTTGTCGGTTGCCAGGAGTCCGCCAAAGCGCTTCACCAATCCCTCGGTCGTGAGGAGAAGTTCGGTCATGGTCATTCCTTTCTGCCGCCGAGGGCACGAAACGCTCCGGCCAGCCCACCCTTGGCAAAGAGGACGACGAAAATCAGAATTGGCCCAAGGATCACCTGCCAATGGGTCGTGTAGCTGCCAATAACGAGTTCAAGCACGAGATAAGTCGCCGCTCCGAGGATTGGACCAAACACAGTGCCAATCCCGCCGACGATGACCATGGTAATGAGCTCGCTTGATCGGACCCAAGCCATATCCGCCGGGCTCACGAACTGTTGGCTTTGGGCAAGAAGGACCCCTGCCAGCCCTGCAATCGCTCCAGAGATCACAAAGCAGGCGAGCTTGTATCTGTATGTCGAGTAACCGATCGCGCGCATGCGCCGGTCGTTCTGTTTTGCGCCTCGGATCACCATGCCAAATCTTGAGTTGACGATCCGCCAGACCAGATACGAACAAGCAACCAGCATTCCGAGCGTCATGTAGTAGAAGGTAATTCGGTCATCGAGATCGATCGGCCCGACTTCAGTCGGCGGCGTGAATTGCAGACCGTCCTCTCCTCCGTATGTTTGCAGGGAGATGAAGAAGTAGTAGAGCATCTGTGCAAAGGCCAGCGTGATCATAATGAAGTAGAGGCCACTGGTCCGGAGCGAGATGAGCCCGATCACCAATGCGGCCAATGCGGCGGCACCAATCGCGACCGGCCATGTTAGAAAAATTTGCTCGAACGGTTGTACGACGAGCGGCCAGTTGAGGATCGGCTCGCTGTTCTCGACGTGCCACGCCATAATTCCAATTGTGTAGGCCCCGACGCCGACGAAAGCTGCATGCCCGAAACAGACCATTCCCCCAAATCCAAGGATGAGGTCGAGGCTGACGGCGGCCAGCGCCATGATCATGACGCGGGTTGCAAATCGGACGTAGAACGGCTCGTCGAGATAGGTCGCGACCAACGGCAGGACGGCGAAAGCCAGAAACCCTGCGAGGACGAGGAAGAGAGGTGACGCTAGACGACGACGGAGAAGGGCGGCGTCGGTTGTGCCCGTCACGCTGCTGGGAAGTGAGTGAATCGTGAGCTTATCCATGTGCGGGGAACAGTCCTTTAGGGCACCAGAACAGAACGAGTGCCATCAGCAGATAGATGCCAATGTCTCCGATCGACGGAGGCAGCGTGATGCGGCCGAATGTATCAATGGCGCCAACGAGCAGCGCAGCGATGAAGGCACCGCGGATCGAGCCGATGCCTCCGATAACGATGACGACGAGGGTTAGGATGAGGACGTCATCACCCATTCCCGAGCGTACCGCCATGATCGGCCCCGCCATCAGGCCAGCAAAGCCTGCCATGGCGCAGCCCAGACCGAACACCAGGGTGAAAAGGAGCGAAATGTTGATCCCCATGGTGCCAACCATAGTCCGGTTGGATGCGCCGGCGCGGATCAGCATGCCGGTCCGCGTCCGGTGAATGAGCAAATAGAGCCCAAGCGCGACCAGGAGACCGGCGACGATAATCGCCAGACGGATCGCGGGGTATGACAGGCCAGGGAAGATCTCTACTCTTTCCTTCAAGGCTTCAGGCACAGGCAGGAACAGCGGAAGAGGACCCCAAATGATGCGGACCAGGTCGTTAAAGAACAGGATCAAGCCGACGGTGCATAGAACCTGGTCAAGCGGTGGGCGGGTGATGACATGTCGCAAGACAAGCAACTCGGCAGCCATGCCGACCAGTGCAGCCCCCAGCGGTGCGCACAGCGCTGCCAGAATGAACGACCCTGTAAAACTATAGATCGTGGCGGCGAAGTAGGCCCCCAGCATGTAAAAGACGCCATGAGCCAGGTTGATGAAATTCATGATGCCAAGAACGAGCGTTAGCCCGGCGGCCATGAGAAAGAGCATCACACCCAGTTGCAGGGCGTTGAGTGATTGCTCGACTAACAGTATTTGGTCCATATCTTCCTCCCGAGTTTCGTCTCGGACTATGCCGGCAACGAACGCCGGCCGTCGCTAAATCACATCTGTCCTTCAATCCGTGTATTGCGTCGCAGGTTTGCGATCCTGAGTGTCGAGGCAATGTCGGCAAAAGCGAGATGGTCACGATCCAGCACGCAGGGGCGGAACCGACGAAATGCTCTCCTTCGCTGACGCGTGGCTCAACAGAGCGACGGCCGCCGTCCAGATCGTGGCAATAAGAAACATCGAACCCTCCCATGGTCCACTGCGATGGCAGTTCTTGCCGAATGCCTCTCCAAAGCAGCCAGTTGATCCAGTTGGGGCAAACTCCTCCGCCCCAAAACATCGATCGAGCCAATATTTGAAGAGCAGTAAAGCTCATCGGTCGATCGTCTGATCCAGATTTAGGCAGCATACGAATCATTCGTATACTTGTCAACGAGGGAAGGGCCGCTTAGAATGTTGCCGATTTGAAACACATATCTCGCATAGGAGCGGACGTGCTCGAAATTTATAAAATGGCGGGTCATCTGATCCGAAGAATGAACCAGATCTCATCGTCTGTGTTCGCCGAGCGCATGGCTGCTGAAGGATACGATTTGACGTCTGTCCAGTTTGCCGCGCTAACGGCCCTTGAGGCTCATCCGGGCATCGACCAGGCGACGCTTGCTGGAATGATTGCTTATGACCGGGTCACGATCGCAGGTGTCGTCGAGAGACTCGAGCAGAAAGCGCTGATCGAGCGGACTGTCAGTCCACGTGACCGGCGTTCGCGGCTGCTAAAGCTGAGCGCGGATGGGGTGGCAATCCTGGCCCATCTAAAACCGGTGGTTCGCGCATTGCAGGACGACATTTTGACGGGATTGGACAGTTCGGAGAAAGAGACCCTGCTTCGACTGTTGGAAAAGGCGACGAAAGCCGGAAACGAGATCAGCCGTGTTCCACTGATGGTCAAGACCGCGAGATAGAGGGCTCCAATCCACGGCTTCTGCCGGTCGAGAGAGAGAGACGGCAGGGAGAAACTTATGAACTTGAGCCACCTGACGACGCAGGACGAGATTGCCGCGAGTTTCGCGCTGATGGCGTCCCTCAGGCCGCATCTTGAAAACGTCTCCGCATACTGTGACTTGGTCGAGGCTCAGATGCGGCAAGGTTATTGTCTGCTCGCCGCCACGGAAGGCGATCAGATCCTCGGCCTTGCGGGCTACAGGCACCAGCAAAATCTCATATACGGCCGGTTCACTTATGTTGATGACCTCGTCGTACACGAGAGTTCCCGAGGGCGCAGTATAGGGAAAACCCTTCTGAAGGAGTTGCGCCATCTTGCTACCTCCCAGGGCAGCCAGCGTCTTGTGCTGGACACGGGGCTCGCAAATGCGCTCGCTCAGCGGTTCTACTTCCGCAATGGGATGCTGGCGGCAGCTATGCATTTTTCCGAGATATTGCCATCTGCGCCCGCGGGTTCCTCGGTTGTAGATCTGCCGGACGCGACATCCGGATACCACCCGCCAGATACCGCCACAAACTTTGACATCATCCACGATCGATCTGGAACGGGCAGCACCAAATGGAGCCGTTACCAAGCGGACGTACTGCCGATGTGGCTTGCGGACATGGATTTTGCCGCACCGCCGGAGGTTTTGAAGGCGGTTCAGACCCGCCTCGCTCATCCGGTTTTGGGGTACGCTATTCCACGAGACGAACTGCGTTCGCAGATCGTGAACGACATGAAGCGAAAATACGATTGGCAGATTTTGCCTGAAGACATCGTTTTTCTTCCAGGCGTCATGCCGGGCGTAAACATGGCACTGAAGGCGCATTTGACTCCAGGGGACGGTGTTGTCGTGCAGCCGCCCGTATATGGACCGATGCTGTCAGCGCCCGGTCACTGGAACCTGGAAAGACGCCTCTCACCGTTATTTGCGACCGGCGAAGGCTGGTCTTTTGACGAAGCAGCTCTTGAGGCCGAGCTTTCAAGATCAAGGGCTCTTCTGTTTTGCAACCCGCAAAACCCAACAGGAAAGGTATTTTCGCGGAATGAGCTTGAGGTAGTGTCGCAGCTCTGTCACAAGCACGATATCTTGGTCATTTCCAACGAAAGCCATTGTGATCTCGTTTTTGACGGACGGCGGCACGTGCCGATGGCCTCTCTATCCGAAGATGCTGCACAGCGAACTGTCACTATGATGTCGGCCAGCAAGGCTTACAATATCGCCGGCCTCAAAACCGCATTTGCGATTGTTCAGAACAACCAGCTGCGCATAGCGATCGAATCGTCGAGGCTGGGGATGGTCGACAGCGTCAACGCATTTGGCCTGGAAGCAACACTTGCGGCATTCGCCGGCGCGGAAAGGTGGAAGACCGAGATGCTTGCCTATCTGCAGGCCAATCGCGATCACCTGGCCGAGACACTCATCAGACGCCTGCCAAAAGTGAGATTTTTTCGCCCAGAAGGAACCTTCCTTGCTTGGCTAGATTGCTCGCAGCTCGGTCTGGCCGATCCACATGCATTCTTCCTTAAAAATGCAAAGGTTGGCTTTAGCGCCGGGGCTGAATTCGGCGACGTCTATCGCCAACATGTCCGCCTGAACTTTGGCTGCTCCCGCGCGACCCTTGACACATGTTTGGATCGGCTTGAACACGCGATCCACGCTCACGAGGCGTCAGGGGTGAGCTAGGATACCTTCGCCCCCCTCGTATTATGTTCGGCAGCCCCTACCTCACAGCGGGTTAGCTACAGGATGATGCCATGCCGATTGCCAGAAAAGAAATATTCAATATATATCTTCATGTGCCCGCTGAGACCATACTGGGAACCCGTTGGTTTGCGGAAAGCCGTGCAGCGTCCGATAACTGGCCTGACGGACATCTCGGAGAAGCGAGACTATGGAATGAGACTGACGGTTTATTCCGACTACGCCCTCCGCTTGATGATGTATCTCGGATTGAATGTCGGCAAACTCGCGACGATCTCGGAGGTATCCGAGGCCTATGGTGTATCCAAAGCCCACCTTATGAAGATCACACATGAACTCGGTAAGAAAGGCCTTATCGAGACAGTACGCGGCCGGCACGGCGGCATGCGTCTTGGTCAAGATGCCAGAAGCATCAAAGTCGGTGACATTGTTCGCGCTTGCGAGCCGGATTTTGCCATTGTCCCGTGTATGGAACAGGGCGCGGTCCTCGTTTGCACGATCCAGCCGGCATGCGTTCTGAAGCGGGCGCTGTCTTCAGCCACGGAGGCTTTTCTCAATGCGCTGGACGAATTCACACTGGCAGATCTTCTAAAACCATCCGCTCCGCTTCGTCAGTTGCTGGGCATCGTACCGGCTTCAACCACAGCGCAGTTGCACGGATGACTCCAAACAACGCCGGCGACCCGAAGCAGAACCATTAATTCGGCCTATCCGGCCAGGCTTCGACTTCAGGATCGAACCGAGAGAGTAAACGGCTCACCTAATTTCATGCTTAACCACTGGACGAGGTCGTCGCGATTTGTCTCGCTGCTGTTCTCGGCCGTTCTCTTTGCGATCTGCGCGATCGTTGTGGCAGCCAACTCTGCACGCCATGCATTATCGGCCCGACCGAACGCCGAGGCGATATGACAAGGTGCTCGAAAGCTGGCCTGTTTCGATATGCACGGCCCTTTCCTGCGGATCTCCGAGCACCGAAACATAGCTTCATTTCCGTCGATTGCGCCGACTATATCGAGCAGGGACACCTCGGCGGCGTCTCGAGCCAACCGATATCCTCCACCAGGCCCCTTTGAGGTCTCAACGATGCCTGCGCGTTTCAGGGCTTGCAGATGCTTGGCCATATAGGCGGGCGCAAGGTCGTGAAACTCGGCTAGCGCCTTGGCCGACAAGCCCACGCCCGGCGGCAAGATCGAAAGCAATAGGCACGCGTGCGCCGTCCACTCGACGCCCTCACTTAATTTCATCGTTCAGCTCCACAAAATAATTGCGGATACGTATCATATCTTATAAATCGGATACAACATGTCCGGTATTATGGAGAAAGAGATGACCAGGCAGCGTGTCGACATCATTGGTGGCGGTCTTGCAGGTTTGCTGGCCGGAATAGAACTGGCTGGCGGAGGCGTTGAGGTGACGATTCTCGAAGCCGCGGGAGATTTTGGGGGTCGCGCGCAAACGCGTGATCTCGATGGCTTTCTCTTCAATCGCGGCCCGCATGCGCTGTATGTTAAGGGAGCGCTGAAGCGCGAACTTGACCGCTTCGCCGTCAGCTATACCGGTGGCCGATCTTTGTCCGGCACCCGAAAGGCCGTTCACGACGGCAAGCTTCACCACCTTCCAACAACATTGGGTTCGATTGCGACCACATCGCTGCTTGGTATCCGAGACAAGCTGAGTTTCGCTGCCCTGTTCAAGCGTGTGATGAATGGCGCCACAGGCGACGGTTCCTTTGCCGATTGGCTGGATGGTCAGCGCATTTCTGCGCAAGTGCGTATGGTCGTGGAAGCAATGACGCGACTCGCGAGTTACACAAGAGGATCCGATTCACTTTCTGCGCGTGAAGCGTTAGACCAACTTCGGTTATCCGCCGGAGGAACGATGTACATCGATGGCGGGTGGGTGACCATCGTTCATGGTCTCATGCAGAAGGCACAAAACCTCGCTGTCCAGCTCCGCAGCAATGCACGTGTCGAGCAGGTAAACCGCCACGGTTCCGGTTACAGACTGCGCCTCGCAAACGGTGAGGTCCGCGAGACTGATGCGGTGGTAATGGCGCTCGCCCCTCACGAGGCTTCGGCACTTTTACCGGAGGCTCAGGTTTTGGCTGAGATTCGAGCAGAGGTTCGTCCCGTGCGCGCCAACACACTGGACCTTGCTCTCCGCCATCTTCCGGAGGGAGCCAATGATTTCGCTCTTGGGATCGACGTGCCATTCTATCTCTCTGTCCACTCAGGATCTGCAAAGCTTGCTCCTGCTGGCGGCGTCTTGGTGCATATCGCTCATTATCTTGCGGTGGGCGAGAACCCTGCCAAGGAGGCGATCAACGGTTTGGAGGGATTTGCCGATCTGGTCATGCCAGGGTGGCGGGCGGTTGAAGTGCATCGACAGACATTGCGGGGAATGGTGGTCTCGCACGGACTGCCACGTTGGGATCGGTCGCGCCCCGAAATCGCAGTGGCCGATTATCCGGGTCTGTTCCTCGCCGGAGACTGGGTTGGAAACGAGGGAATGATAGGCGACGCCGCTGCGGCGAGCGCGATTGCCGCCGCTCGTTCCGCCCTGAATTGGCTGTCGACAGATCGGAGTATTCTTGATCGGACAAAAGTTCCTGCGTGAACGCGCCATTGATCCACCGTCGTCCCCGCCTGTTGCCTGGGTCGCCCATCCCCGCCCATCTTCACGGATTTCGGCCACCATGGTGCGAGCCGGCGATGCGGTCATCGCCTGCGATTGCCGCTCGCTCAATAACCGAAACGGTCACCCACTTACCTTTGGGTGCAACCAAATTTCGCCTCGAACAGGCGGTTGAAGCGCGAGAGGTCGTTAAAGGCCAGCGGCGGCATCGCTGCCGCCGGGCATGCTGGTATTACTAGCTGCTAACTTCTGCTGTGTTGCTGATCACAATTACGTTCGCGGCCAGGTCTGCGAAACGGAACGCAGATCATCTTACACGTAGGTTTTGAAGGGTGGCGGGCTGCTATTGCAACGAGTCCAGGCGAGGGATGCTACTCAATTTTTCAGGGTTCATCAGCCGAAAAAGTGAAAGCACTTGCTCGTCATTGGTCTCCATGAAAAAAAGCGCTCTCGGTATATTATCGACATAGGTGACGATGCCCGGCTCACCGTTGATGAGCATCAGGCGGTCGTCAATCTTCCCGTTGATTTTGCCCCTCACCGTTAGGAGGAGGCGGCAGATACGTTCCCGGCCCTGTATTATATTAAGGGCAGCCGTGACGCGACCGCCGCCATCTGACGTTATGGATGCATCCTCTGCGATTGCTCCCATCAGCAGATTTTCATCATCAAGCTGCAAAGCGCCGAGAAACTTTTCGACGACAGCCTGTTGTCTGTCGCCACGCACCATGAAGCGCGGTTTCTGTTCCTGTATGTGTTTGCGGGCGCGAGAAAGGATCTGCCGGCAGGCGGCCTCCGTTTTTCCCACTACAGTCGATATGTGCGCGTACGGATAGTCGAAAATGTCACGTAACAGGTAAATCGCACGTTCTTCGGCGCTCAGGCGTTCAAGCAGGATCAGAAGCGCCATCGATAGATCGGAGGTCATCTCCATTCGAGCCTGAGCTGTCATGGGTTCCTCGACATAGAGTGGTCCGGGCAGCCACGGGCCCGTGTAGAACTTCTTTTCTCTCGCCTTTGTTCGCATGCGATCGATGCATATGCGCGTAATCGCCGTTACGAGCCAGGACTCCGGTGAGCGGATCTCCCGGTTGTCAATACCGAGCCACTTCAAGTAGGTTTCTTGAAGCGCATCATCTGCGTCCTCAACCGTACCCAGAAGTCGATACGCAAGCCGGCGGAGTTTCTCCCGGCTGGCTTCAAAGTGCTCGATCTCCATCTCTGATCCACCATGTTTAATCTTGCCGCGCTCAAAGGCGTATCATCCCGCCGCGTCGGTAAAGGAAATCCATTTTAACCCTAGAGACGCGCGAGAGTACGCATTTGTGACAGGTGCCACGAAATAAATATCCTGCTCTCTCCCGGAAGAATTTGTCACAGAAGACGCCATTCAAGCGTCTTAGTGGCAAGAGGAAGATTATCGGGACCGAAAAAGAGGCCGATAGGAATGATCAATCGGGAGGAAGGAACATGCAAAAACTTACGATCGCTACCATCGGCCTGCTACTCGGGACTGCTCTTGCGAGTAGAGCCGAGGAGCCTGTCAAGATCGGTTTCATTTCAACGTTCACGGGCGCGCAGGCAATGCTCGGATCGGAATTGCTGGACGGCTTCAAGCTCGGCATTGAGGCCTCTGGTGGAAAGTTGGGCGGCCGTGAGGTCGAACTCGTCATCGGCGACGATCAGGCAAAGCCAGATGTCGGGCGCCAACTGGCCGAGAAGGTAGTGGAGCAGGACCGGGTCGACATCGTTACCGGCATAAACTTCTCAAACGTGATTTTGTCGGCCGCCCGGCCGGTGTTGAGATCGAAAACCCCTCTGATCTCGCTAGCTGCGGGCCCGTCCCAGCTTGCCGGCAAGGACTGCGATCCGTACTTCTTCAATTTGGCCTGGCAGAACGATGGGGCTGCCGAGGCAATGGGCGCCTATCTTGACAGTAAAGGCGTGCAGAACATCGCCTTGATGGCGCCGAATTATCCCGCTGGCAAAGACCTGATGGCTGGCTTCAAGCGGTTCTACCACGGAAAAATCACCGAGGAGGTCTATACCGGATTTTCGCAGCTCGACTACGCAGCGGAACTCGCACAACTGAGAAGCTCAGGTGCTGAAGCCGTCTTCTTCTTCTACCCCGGAACCTGGGGTATCAACTTTCTGAAGCAATTTGCTGATGCCGGGCTCAAAGATAAAATAAAGCTCTATGGGCCGGCCTTCTCGCTCGACCAGACGATTTTCCCGGCTGTCGGTGATGCTCCAATCGGGGCATTCGCATCGTCCTTCTGGATCGACGGTCTCGACAATCCGCCGAACAAAGCGTTCGTCAAAGCCTTCACTGAAAAATTCGGGCGTCTGCCGTCCGGTTACTCGGCGCAGGCTTACGATACCGCGCGCTTCATCGACGCGGCGCTGAAAAAATTCGGAAACGGATCCCTCAAAGACAAAGAAGCGCTACGCGCCGCGATCAAGTCGACGACCTTCGACTCCGTGCGTGGACCGTTCCGTTTCAACAACAACAACTTCCCGATCCAGAACTACTACATCGCCCATGTCGAAAAAGATGCCCAAGGCCGAACGACTCTCGCCATGCGTGATGTTGCCATGCGCGATCACACTGACGCTTACGCAAAGGAATGCGCTCTTCAATAAGCGCCATAATTTTCCAACCAAGTAACCAACTGAAGGAAACGACAATGACACTGAGAATGAAATATTGGACGGTCGCACCCGAGGCAGTCAAGCAGATGATGAGCCTCAACGGCTACCTCGAAAAGTCGTCCATCGAAACGGGGCTCAGACATCTCGTGCTGCTGCGGGTTTCGCAGATCAATGGCTGCGCCTATTGCGTAGATCTTCACACGCACGAAGCGTTGCGCGACGGCGAGAATCCTCAGCGTCTTTATACGCTTAGCGTATGGCGCGAGACGACGCTGTTCAACGAACGCGAACAGGCGGCGCTTGCCTACACGGAAAGCGTCACCAACGTGGCGCAAACGCACGTCCCCGACGAAGTCTACAATGAGGTGGCCAGCAAGTTCTCCGACCTGGAAGTCGTCGATCTGACCCTGACGATCGCCACGATGAACGCCTGGAACCGGATGGGCATAAGCTTCCGCCGGCCCGTGCCGGAACGGCGCATGGCTGCAGCCGCTGAATAGGAGTCCGCTATGTCAATATTGACGCAAGAGATGAAGGACGCAATTCCGGCAATCCGGCTTTGCTTCGTGGCGACCGCTTCGCTCGACGGTACGCCAAACGTCTCGCCAAAAGGCTCGTTAACCGTCTGGGACGACGACCATCTAGCCTTTGCAGACATTCGATCGCCGCACACGATCCGAAATCTCAGGCAGAATCCGAAGCTCGAGATCAATACTGTCGATCAGATGAAGCGGAGGGGCTTTCGTTTCCGCGGCACTGGCGAAATCCTGGAGTCTGGAGAGATTTTCGACCACGTCGCCAAGGAGATTCGCGATCGTGAAGGCGACGTTCCGATCCACGCAATCGTCAAGGTACATGTGACGGCCGCGTCTGAACTCCTTTCGCCCGCATATTGGCTGAACAAAGGACTTGAGACGGACGAGTTGCGTAAGGTTTGGGCTGAACGCTACGGCTACACCGACATCCAGAGAACCTAACGCAAGTTATAGGGCGACTAACACCGCGGCCCCACGCATGCCTGCGTGGGGTTTTCCTCGTTCCGTCATTCGGGAAGCTTTGTATCAAAGCGCTAACACCCGTTAGACATTCCAGCACCCTGCGTCAAATCGACCAAACTGAAAAACTGGCATTTACAGGCACTGCGTCATCGTCTCAGAATACATCTATCATGGATATATCTTTTGAGGTTGAGCGTGACTGGCCACAAAATTACAGACCCCGAAATCCGCCCCTTGCTAGACTGCTTCTACAGCCGCGTCCGGGAGGATGATAAACTCGGTCCGATCTTCAACAGTATCGTTGCGGACTGGGATGAACATCTTGGCAGAATTGAAGAATTCTGGTCGTCGGTGATGTTGACGACAGGTCGCTACAAGGGAAATCCCGTCGCGATTCACCTTCTGCACGCTCAAAAGATCCGGCCCGACATGTTCTCACGGTGGCTTCGCCTGTGGATGCAAACGACGGACGAAATGCTCTCGCAGGCCGTGGCCCGTGAAATGCAAGCCAAAGCGAGACGAATTGCCCAGCGGCTGGCGTTCGTGATGCACGGATCGCTTCCGGACGCACTCGAAGAAGAACCTCCCAGCAAGCCTGACAATGCAACTCTTGAGCCGTATCGGGTGACCCCTGTCTTTGACGAAACGACAACGCCTTCGGCACTTACACGAGCTCATTCAACGAAAGCGGGAGTCTGGGGGCTCATCCGGATCGCTACGGGACGCTTGCGGTTTCATCCCGACGACACCGGTACGCCACCCATTACGCTTGACAACACTACGCCCGGCCTCATCAGGCCGCAGCAAACGCACCACCTCGACCTGCTCGGCCCCGTTCGTTTTCAGGTGGAATTCTATGACCGCGATCCGAGCGCGGCCATTCATGCCCCTCAATAAGGAAAGACAAATGCCAAAACCCCTTACGGCTAAGACGATTTCTCTGGTAAAGGCGAGCGCTCCAGCTCTTGCCCAGCATGGAACGGCGATTACGAAGGCAATGTACGCCCGGCTATTTCGGGATGCGCATATTCGTGAGCTCTTCAACCATGCTAACCAGGGAGAAGGCGGTTCACAGGTTCATGCGCTGGCGGCTGCGATCGTCGCTTACGCGCAGAATATCGACAATCTGTCGTCCATCACGCCCGTCGTCGAACGCATCGCGCACAAGCATATCGGCTATCACATTCTTCCGGACCACTATCCCTACGTCGCCCGAGCTCTTATGGACGCGATAGCTGAGGTCCTGGGTGACGCGCTCACGCCTGAACTTGCGGAAGCATGGGGCGAAGCTTACTGGTTCCTCGCCGACGTGCTCAAGGAACGCGAAGCGGAGATCCGGGAGGGATTGGAGGCGCAAAACGGCGGCTGGACCGGATGGCGCCCTTTCATCGTTGCGGACAAAATCCGTGAAAGTGACGTTGTCACCTCTTTCATCTTACGCCCTCAGGATGGTGCTCCAATAGTGAGGCACCGGGCCGGCCAATTCCTGACGTTCCGACTTCGGCTTCCCGACGGATCCCTCGCAAAGCGGAACTATTCGATCTCGTGCGCTCCGAACAACGAAGTTTATCGGATTTCGGTCAAGCGCGAGGCAAATGGCGATGGAGGCTCCCGCTTTCTGCATGACGATACAAGCGTCGGGAGCGTCCTGGAGGTGACCCCACCAGCGGGAGACTTCTACTTACCCGACGAACCGACTCGTCCGATCGTACTGCTCTCCGCTGGTGTCGGACTAACCCCAATGGTCAGTATGTTGGAAACCGTCGTCTCTCAATATCCTGACCTCGAGGCCTATTACGTTCACGGCGCTCTGAACAGTTCCACGCACGCCATGGATCGACATGTGCGCACGATTGCCAAGAAGCATGGGCGTGTCAGGGTGGCGACGTTCTATAGCGAGCCAGGCACCAATGATGCTGCGGGATTGTCGCACGACCACGATGGCTTTGTCACCATCGACTGGTTGAAGGAGAACACGCCGATCGGCAACGCCGACTACTATCTCTGTGGTCCGAAGCCATTTCTGCGATCACTCGTTCGCGGGCTCTCCCATGCCGGCGTTGACCAGAATCTGATTCACTTTGAATTCTTCGGTCCGGCTGACGAGTTGATTGCCGCCTAATAGCTCCGGCCGGATGCTTAGAAGCGCGGACAACCTTTGAGCGCTTCTATCGCCCGAACGAACCCACGTCGCGCTGACGGACAATGCACGGCATTTTGAAGAACTCGGCCTGCGATCGATTGAACGCAGGCCAGCACCGAGGGGTTGGATCATGGGGATCGCGGAAATTTACGGTGTCTTGCAATGGCTATAGCCGTTCCGTCGTTTCTCGCGCCAAAGAACCGCCGCCAAGCGCACACCAACGAATGACAACCGCGGCGATCGCAAAGATGGCCATGATGCACGCCATCGAGAAGGCCGTCTGGCCGTCATAAAAAAATCCGACCAACGCGCTGGAAATGCCAGCCATAGCCATCTGGATCGCGCGCAATACAGCCGTCGCGACTCCCGCAAGGTGCCCCATAGGCTCCAGAGCATCATGCGTTACGATTGGCGCTAGCAACCCTAGTCCGAGTAGCGTCACGGCCACGATCACGGCAAGTGCGACAGGATCGACGAGGTCAAGCATGGCCAGGAAGAGAAGCAGGCTGGCGGCGACCGCCATTAAGAGGTTCGCAGCGGTCGCGATCGGCCGCGAAGCTACACCACGCTGGATGAGTTGACCGTTGATAAACGAGCCAATCATCATTGCACCTGCTGTTAGGCCGAATATCAGGCTGTACTGTCCGCTGCTGAGTTTAAAGTTCACCATCAGAATGGCAGGTGAACCGGAAATATAGGCAAACATCATCGCGAATCCGCACGCATTGACGAACGCGTTTCCTAGAAACTGCTTGTTCGACAAGGCCGTCCGATAGCTATTCAGTGTCGTGCCGATAGTCAGGCGGCTGGCTAGCGTGGAGGCGCTCTCGGTAAATGAAAGCAGTGTTGTCGTCAGGAAAATCAGCCCGGCTGCGGCCAGTACCCCGTAAATAGCCCGCCAACCGCCGGCCAGGAGCGTGAGATTGCCTAGAACAGGAGCAGCGATTGGTCCGAGAAATAGCACAAGCGACATTGCTGACATCCTCACGCGGGCTTCGTCTCCCCGATAAAGGTCACGCGCGATGGCAAATGGAATAGTGGCGGCCACGCCGGCTCCTATGCCTTGGACGGTCAGGCTAATCAGCAATGTTTGAAACTGGGTTGCGGTAGCTGCTCCGAGGCCACCAAGGACGAATATAGTTAGGCCGACAAGCAGGATCGGTCTTCGGCCAAATCGGTCGGCGAGTGTACCGAGCACCAGGGGTCCTATCGAAAAGGCGATGAGAAACAGGCTTAAGGTTTCCGGCATGCGGCGAGCTGGCTGACCAAGTGCAGCGGCGGTTGCTGAGAAGCCTGGCAAGCCCATGTCGATTGCCAGCGGGGCGATGGCGGCAAGTCCCCCTAAGAAAACGCTCATGACGACGCTTTCGCGTTTCAGTTTCAAGGCTATTGCTCCCCATTTGGTGCCCGCGTTACGATGCCGGCTGGTCAACTGGGTCTGCGTTAAGCCCATTGGAATGCGTAGCGCTAGACCCAGACTGGCAACGTTTTCACTGCACCACCCGTTTGTCTCGCCGCCTCCACCCGCTCGTTCACTAATGTGAGGGCAGCATCTTTGCGGTCGACGCTCCATTCGTTGGACGGGCATCAAGGCTGTCGTCGCAGTATAGTCTGAAGACCGCAAACTGGTGCTATCGCTCGTACCTTCCGTAGATCATGCTTTCGACGATTGCTGATGATTGGTGCCGTCGGCCCGAAATAAGACGCTGTCGGGTACGCAGCCCAAGCTAATGGCATGCCGACGACACCCATGGAGGACACGGTGGCAACATTTCTTTTCGTACCTGGGGCGTGGCACGGCGGGTGGGCCTTCGATTCGCTGGCTGGAGAACTCACGGCGCGCGGGCATAAAGTCATCGCACCGGATCTGCCGCTTGGGCCGCAGTTGCCGACGCTGGCGCGCTGGGCACGCTTCATTGTCAGCACCGCTCGGGAAAGCGGCGAGAAGGTTGTTCTCGCGGGCCACAGCCGGGGTGGGCTTGTGGTTAGTGCTGCCGCAGAACTCGACCCCGAGGCTTTTGAGAGCCTGGTGTATATCGCGGCGTTTTTGGTACCCGACGGCCACTCTGCTGAGCAATTACTGGCGGCTACCCCACGGCTAGAGGCCTTCGACCGCGGTCTGAGGGTATCCGAGGATGGCAATTTTCTCATCCTTAGTCAGGAAGCTGCCGTCACTTCAATGGCGCACCGCTGCGCCACTCGGTATCTCGAAGAGTTCGCGCCGCGACTGCAGCCTGACCCGATCGAACCGTTGAAAGCGGTAATGGCGTTGAGCGCCGAGCGTTTCGGATCGCTGCGGAAAGCTTATGTTGAGTGCACCGAAGACCTCGCCCTGCAAACAAGCATCCAACGCGACATGCAGGTCGCTCAACCTTGCGACCGCGTGTATTCCCTTGTCAGCGATCACACGCCGATGCTGTCGGCAGTCGAACCACTTGCCGATGCCTTGGACGATTGGGTGAGTGTCATGCGAAGCACGTCAGCCATGTGACTGGTAAAGCACGTCGGTATCTCCGACCCTTCCAACAACCCGTCGAGGCTCCACTGTCAACCTCCGCGTCCATTTCGTCACGATAATCTGGAGAAAAAGCATGAAAATGAGATACCTTCTGCAGGCGTCGGCGGTTTGCGCCGCGCTTGCCTCACCCGCCGCGGCCCATGGGCCGGATGAAGGCAAGGGCGAGATCGTCACGCCGAATTTCGCACAACAGATACCCAATATCCCGGGAAAATCACTGATCGCCGTTATTGTCGATTACCCACCAGGCGCCAAGTCGCCGCCGCATCGTCACGCCGCCTCGGCCTTCATCTATGGCTTTGTCGTATCAGGCAGCGTGCGAACCCATGTTGATGGCGAAGGGGTCAAGATCGTCAAGGCGGGCGAGAGCTTCTATGAAGCGCCGGGCTCTCACCATCTTGAAGGCGGCAATGCGAGCGAAAGCGAACCGGCCAAACTTCTCGCCGTTTTTGTCGTCGACACTGACGATAAAGAACTGACAACCCCAGACAAAGAATAAGCTCTCAGGAGACGTTCATGAGCATTCGCATTGACTATCAGAAAGTAACACCGGCCGGCGTGAAAGCACTGGGCGGCGTCTACAGCTACATCGTGCAGTCCGGGCTAGACGCTGTCCTGGTCGAACTCGTCTACCTGCGGGTTTCGCAGATCAACGGCTGCGCCTACTGCCTTGATCTGCACACCCGCGATCTGACGCAAAATGGTGTCAAGGTCGAAAAACTCGCATTGGTGCAGGCTTGGCAGGAGGCTGGCCCGGTGTTCGACGAACGAGAGCGTGCCGCCTTGGCTTGGGCGGAGACCGTCACCCGTGTCGCAGAGACGACTGTTCCAGATGCGGACTTCAATGCCGTTTCGGCCGTGTTCAACGAAAAGGAGATCGTCGATCTTACAATCGCGATTGGGCTGATGAACACCTTCAACCGCATTGCAATCAGCTTCCGCCGTCCACCGGAGACGAGCCTTGTAATCGCCGCAGAGTAAGATCGCCGGCAACCACTGGGACCGCTCTCACTGACAGGTCGGGATTCACCCAAACCCACACATAAAATCGGTGGTGTCCGTGATCTCCTCGGACGCCACACATCAGATCTGGCTTCTTCTCTCTGAGGTTCACGTCGCAGCTATGGTCGGCTTACGAGCGTGTCGAATGCGGTCGTCCATTTGTGACGCAATAGTTCAACCCCGTTTACAACCGCTATCACCCATTCTTCGATACAGAAGACTTGTCGATCAAACGGCCCAGGCGCTCGCAGTAGGAATCGACTTTTTCGATCCGTAAATTGGGGACGCCCAGCAATAGCCCACTTCTCGCATGATTTGCTATTGGATACCACGGTGAGAGAGGGGCCGGCGCCATGCCGTATTCCAGGGCTGAGCGTGCGACGTCGATGTCGGGTACTCCATCCGCCAGATTGACAACAACGGCTAAACCGGATGGTCGCCCTTCCAACCCGTATCTACCCAGTGCGTCAGCAAGGCAGGCGCGCTTGTCACCATAGTCCCGCCTAACCCGCCTCAAATGTCGCAGGTAGTGACCATCCTCGATGAATTGGGACACAGCATCCTGGACCGATGGACCGGGCGCCGGCCATGAATAGATCACTGCGTCCGCGAATCGGCCGACGAGCGAGGTAGGAACAACAACGAAACCGAGGCGAAGCGATGGACTGATGGTTTTGCTGAAGGAGCCAATGTGGATGACTTGTCCGTTCCGGTCCAAGGCTGCGAGCGCAGGTGAGGCTCGACCTTCGAGCTGCATCTCGCCCAGATAGTCATCCTCAATGATCCACGCACCGGATTGCTCGGCCCATTCGAGCAGTTCGACGCGGCGATCGAGAGACATTGTCATTCCAAGTGGGGCTTGTTGCCCGGGCGTTACCATAACCACGGCCGCCTGCGGGGCCGTTTTCTTGCCCCTTCCCACATCGATGCCCTCGTCATCGACAGGCACCGGGCAAGGTGTAACCGAAGCCAGTTCCAACGCGCGTCTAGCGATCGGATAGGAGGGGTTTTCGACCCAGGCAGCCTTTCCTGCTAAATCGAGCGCCCGCAGGACCAGTGCCAATCCTCCGGCAAAGCCCTGAGTGATAAACACTTGCGACTGGTTGCAGCGAACGCCGCGCCCAATTGAAAGATACGCGGCAATTTGGGATCGGAAATGGTATTCGCCGCGAGGGTCGGGATAAACGGGGGCGGCTGCGCACTCCTTGCGCACGCTCCGCACCCTGAGTTTGGAAATGAGCTTTGCCGGAAACGTTTCCTGGGCCGGCACGCCCATCTGGAAGATCGCCGGACCCGACGAAAGCTGATGGTAAAAATCTGGAAGTGCACTGCCATCCTGGTAAGGAGCAGTAGGCTTGGGACCGCTCAAGCGCTTCGCGACGCGCGTGCCGGCAGTCGACGCCACGATGACCTGTTCGTCGCTTAGTCGCTCATAGGCGGCCTTTACGGTGCCACGGGCGACGCCCAGTTGCGAGGCCAGGCCGTTCCAGGATGGCAATTTTGAGTCCGGTTTCAGGATGCCGCTGTCGATAGCCTCAAGAATCCCGAGACGAATTTGTTCAGCGAGCGGCTTTTTACTCTCAGGATCGAGCCGGAGGTCGAGCTTCGTGGTCATGCGTCCGGTACACTCATTTCAACGGAAGGTGGTCCTGTCGATTGGACCAATCGTGCTGTCATTTAATCACATGAATGATGCCACGCAACAGAGGTGACCAGATCGCGCGGCCGCCGCAAGGAAGATTTCATGATCGAACGTCTGGATTCAATTAAACGAGTTCGCAACGGCAACAAGCTGCTTGGCAATGCTTCAAATCATTTGCCGGAACGCGAAATCGAAGATTTGCTGCTAGAACTGATTTACTTGCGTGTCAGTCAGATCAACCGCTGCGCCTCTTGCATCGAAATCCAAACACGGGAGCTTTGAAAGCCGGTACTGCCGTGGAAAGATCGCGCTCGTCATTGTCTGGCGCGAGGCGGCTTCGCTGTTCACGGCGCGGGAACAGGCGGCGCTTCTATGGACGGAATCTGTCATCAGCGCTGCGGAAACCACGATACCAAACCGGGACTACGTTGCAGTCACGTCGGAATTCACCAGTAATGAGTTAAGAGACCTCACGATCATAATTTCCCTCATGAACACATACAACCAGCTAGGCATCCGGTACCGACGCAACACGCCGATGCTGCTCGAAATGCACTCATGATGATATTTCGCCACCATCGGCGGGACACGCATCAGGTGGCTAGCATAGCAATCAACGCTTTTCCTGACGATGCCGACAAAGCGGCCCTCACCAACAGCCACTGTGTGCTGGCTGACATCAGATGTCGACCAGTTCGGGCTCCAATAACGTCTCACTACCCACCCTGCGGTACAGTCGGTTTAATCGCCACTGGTTCTATTTCCTGAACCAGGTGACGGGCATGTTGTTGACGAAAGGAGAACTATACAATGACCCTCAAATCAACACCGCATTCCTTCTCTCGTCGCCTCGCGCTTGGCATGGTGGCTTCTATTGCCGTCATCGCTTCGCCTTCGCTCGCAGCGCAGCCGGTCGCAAGCTCTTTAGTGCCGTCGATAGCTTTCACTCCTGCGAAAATGCCGTCCACGCTTAATCCGGACGACGCTGGCAAGTTGGTCTCGGCCGACGCGATTCCCAATCTCGACCCCTCGCTTTCTGTCCTCACGTCGAAAGCAGTACGCATTACATACCGTTCCTACGCACTGAGCGGCGCGACGATAGTAGTCAGCGGCGTCCTGCTCACCCCCAAAGGAGCGGCGCCTGAAGGTGGCTGGCCCGTCGTATCGTGGGCCCATGGATCATCCGGTACGAATGATCAGTGCGCTCCATCAACTGCTTTGAACAAAGATGGTAAGGTCGATCTGTACGGCTATGCCGGTTTCGTCGCGGAGCTCCTCAAAGCAGGCTATGCCGTCGTGGCCACGGACTACGAAGGCCTGGGCACACCTGGCGAACATCCCTACATCATCGCCGATAGCGAAGGGCGCGGAATGATCGACGCGGTCCGTGCGGGAATCCAGGCTGATCCAGCACTGTCGAAGTCGTGGTTTTCGGTTGGCCACTCCCAGGGCGGCCATGCGGCAATCGCTGCTGGTGAACTGGTCGATACGTGGGGCCGGGGGCTCGACTTTCGTGGCACCGTCGGGCTCGCACCGGTTACCAACATTGGCGCAGCCTACTACTATGGCTCTCCGGGACCGGTCGATCGCGGCTTCTATCTACTGGCGCTACAGGGTCTTAAGACACAGCACCCCGAGCTGAAATTCGAAGACTATCTCGGAAAGCAGGCCCTGAAGCTGATGCCTGAAACCCAAAAAGAGTGCACCTTCAAGATCTGGGAAGACTTCTCTGCCAACATGGGGAGCAAGCTGAATGACTTCCAGTTCACGCCGCAGTCGCCAGAGGCCGCACTGGCACTCCAGCCCCTTCTGGACGAACAGAGTGTTCCGCGAGGACACACGCCCGGCCCGATGCTGCTCCTGCAAGGAGACAACGATCCCTCGATCAAGGTGAGCGTCACCACGCAGGCCGTTCGGAATGCGATCGCCGCTGGTACCCTGGCTGAGTTCAAGCTTTACCCGGGCAAGGACCACTATTCGGTTCTTGCACCCGGCAGCTTCGGCGGATCCGCCGACGACGTAATCGGGTGGCTGAACAAACATCGTTGAGATCACAAAACGAGGGCGAGATATGCCTTCTCGCCCTCCCGAAGCAGACATGCCAGCATTTTAGGGATCGAGTACCCAGCGCAAGGATTTTCGAGCTCCACCCGCATGTGCGTAAGTGTTGGGAGATCGACGCATTTTGCAGATGGTGCGCTCTATGCCGACTTTTTGTGAAGCGTATCGATCGCCGCGGCCGCGCATTCGCTGTCCTGGGCTGGCGTTCCTGAACTTACACCGACGGCGCCGACGACCTGGCCGTCGACGAGAACTGGAATCCCGCCCGCTACGATGGACAAACGACCGCCGATTGCAGTGTTGATGCCATAGGCCGGCTTGCCTGGCAGGCTCGCTTCTCCATAGCTCTCTGTCGTTCGCTTGGCGCCGGCGGCCGTGTAAGCCTTGTCCTGTGCGATGACGGTGCTGGTTATCTTGCCGCCGTCCATGCGTTCGAACGCGATCAATTGCCCCGATTCATCCGTCACAGCGATGCACATCGGCACCCCGATTTCTTCCGCCCGCCTGCGCGCACCCTCGATCAGAATGCGGGCGTCGGCCAGGCTCAATCTGTTAATCGTCAGCATATCTTCTCCCTCATACTTTCAATGGTGCGCGGCAAGCGGGAAGGTATCGGCCGCGGGGCTTTTCGCTAGAAAGGCAAGCGCAGCCGAGCCCACGAGGCCAGAATTTTGGCCCAGAGCGGCACGCACGACCTTTACATCCTTAAAGGCCGGCATTGCCCATTGGCCGATATAGGCCTGGATGCCGGGCTGGAGGCGGTCGAACTCGTGTGAAACCCCGCCACCCATGACGACGATGTCCGGGCTGAAGATGTGGATCAGGCTGGTAAAACCGCGGCCAAGAATCTCCGCCTCCTCATCAATCAACCCCTTGGCCAGGGCGTCGCCGTTCCGCGCCGCCGCGAACACATCGCGCGCGTGGATCTCGCTACCGTTCTTTCCCAGCGTCGTTTCTACGCAGCCGATGGCACGTGTCCGGGCGCGCAGGGTGAATGCGGTGCCGGAACCATAGGCTTCGAAACAGCCATGATTGCCGCATGGGCACAGGGCGCCGTTGGGCTCGACCGACATGTGCCCAATGTGCGCAGCCATGCCCTTGCGGCCGCGCACCACGCGGCCGTCCGCGACGACACCCCCCCCGATGCCCGTGCTCACCGTAACGTAGACAAGGTTTTGTAGCCCTTGGCCCGCCCCGAATTGCCATTCTCCGATGGCTGCGGCAATGCCGTCGTTCTCGAGGCTTACGGGGAAGGCAAAGCGCTTTTGCAATTCCGCTTTCAACGGGAAATCCGCAAAGCCTGATAGGGTCGGTATATCCTTCGCGATGCCGCTGACGGTGTCGATCGGACCCGGTGTCGATACTCCGATGCCAACGACCACGGAAGATTTGGTTGCGGCCAGCAGTCTTTCGGTCAGGCCGTCAATTTGCGAAAGAACTCGCTCAGGACCCGCCTGGGCCTCGGTCGGCTCCTCCATGCGCGCAACGATCGTGCCGTGCTTGTCAATGAGGGCCGCACGCACCTGCGTTCCCCCTAAGTCTATCCCGATGGCGATCTGATGCATGTTCATACCGTGCGTTAGAGTGCGCGTAGCCAGGCCATGCGCTCTTCAAGCGATGGAGCATTGAAAGCCAATGAGCCGAGAACGACTGTCTCGGCGCCTGCCCGACGCAGCAGCGGTACCGTATGCTCACGGATACCGCCGTCGGCGGCAAGGACGATGCGGTGCGTCGCGCCGCTGGCGGCGATGATCCGGCCGGCTTCTTCAAGCCGCGGACCGGCACTTTCGTCGAGCCCCTGCCCTTTTACGCCGATGGCCGTTCCGAGCAGCGTCACGAAATCCAGGCGTGGGACATATTTGGCGATACGGTCTACGGGGGTCTCGACCCGAAGAACCATGCCGGATGCAACGCCGCGCCGGTCCAGAAGATCGATCGCTGCATCAGCCACCGCTTCGTTCTCAACATGAATGCTGATGAGATCACTGCCGGCATCGACGAATTGCTCGATCTGCGGCAGCAGTACGTTGTCGGCGACCATTAGATGAACATGGATCGGACAAGAGGAAACCTTGCGCACGCCCGCGACCAGATCAGGAAAGAAGAGCATCGCAGGCGCGAAGTGACCATCGGCTACATCGATATGCAGGACGTCGACGAACGGTTCCACACGCGCGAGATCATCGGCAAGCCGAACGAGATCGGCCGACCATACGGAAAATTCTGCGATCAATCGGTCTCTCGGCAGGCTGGCGATCCAGTTTTTGTCAGACTTGCTCATGTCTCAGACTCTTCAGGAAATTGCCCATCGCAAGCCGGAAGTCGGCAACATACTTCTCCCGGTTCTCCACTTTGGGCGTTATTTGAATGAGGCGCGCACCGGGTATGATGCTGGCCAGCTTGTGCGCGTGGGTGAGCGGATGAATCAGGTCCTTCCCGTGACCGATCACCAGCGTTGGAACATCAAGGTTGCGAACCTCAGCTTCCGTCACGCCTGGCCCGTCGCCGGAAATCGCGGTCAGGAGTGCTGCGGTCACCTCGATCGGGTCCCGGGTAAAGAAACCGGCAAGCGATGTCAGATTGTCAGGCGCATCCGTTGCGAGGCGACCGCCGATCGGTCCGTCGAGAAAGGCGGCTTTTGCCTCTTCAGGCGGCATGGTTTTCAACAGCCTGCCCACTTCCGCATTCGGCGCCATGTTTTCCGGCCCGGCCTCCACAACCCACGCAGGTCGAGCAATCACGAGCCCATTGAAGAGATCGGGCCGCTTGACCGCAAGTCGCAACGCGATTGCCGCCCCCATCGAAATGCCGCCGATCACCACGGGCACGTCCAAATTGCGTTCGATGTATAATGCAATATCGTCCGCGAACGTCGCGATCGACAGCTTGTCGAGCCCGCCCGGCTGTGAGCGGCCATGGCCCCTCGCCTCCACCGTAATCCGGCGCAGCCCCGGCTCGGTCGGAAAGGCCTCGCGCGTCTGGCCGGCATCGCCGCATAGGCCGTGCTGGAAGACGACGGTCTGCCCTTCGCCAGTTGCGTCGACATTCAGCAACGTGCCGTCGGAGGTTTCGAAGGGGCCGATGGCGTTGCTCATGAGGCCGCTCCGTCCTGTAGATGGTTTTTCAGGAAAGTCGAGACGCCGGGCGCTTCGCCTGCCGACAGACCATGGGTGATCAGGCTGCCTTCAAAGCCGATGCTCTTAAGGCGGCCGACGTAATGGCCGTAATCGAGGACGCCCTTGCCGGCTGTCGCGAAGCTGCCGTCCGGATTGCGATCCTTGGCATGGGCCATGACGATCCGATCGGCGAGAAGGTCAACGGCGCCCGATACGAGCGCGCGCTGCTCTTCAAGGGTTGCGATCTCGAAGAGGTTGGCCGGGTCGAGCACGACCTTGATGCGCGGGCTTTTTATTTCGTCAATGAGCCGGCGAGCTTTTGCCGCCGAATTCACAACATTGGCAAGCTCTGGTTCGATGCCGAGATCAACGTCGTAGCGGTCGGCAATAGCGACCGCCGTTTCCATGGCTTCCAGGAGATCGCGCCATGCTTCTGGCGTGTTGTTATCCGGATGCTCCTTCCACTGATCGACAGGATCGCGCGTACCGGTACACAGCGTGATGAGCCCGGTGGACATGCCCGCACAATTGCGCGCGATGATCTCAAGCTTAGCGTGACCGGCGGAGCGAATGGCCTGGTCGGGATGGATCATGTTGTAGGTGCCCGACACAGCGACAACGTCCACGCCGGTAGCGTCTGCTGCATCGCTTACCGCTCTGGCATTCGCCGCCGAAATGTCATCCGGCATGGATGGCAGGCCGGAACAGGCCATATTGTATTGTGCGCAGACGAAACCGGCGGCCGCGATGGCCTTGAGGACCGTTTCGGGGTCGTTGCCATCAAAGGTCTTTGCGAAAATGCCGAGCTTCATCACAGACCACCGGACACATCGGCCAGAGCAACGGATTTACCACTTGCTGCGGAACGCGCGATAGCGATCATCGCCTGGACAGACGCCAGACCGTCATTGACATCGGCACCTTCCATCGGTGCACCGTCGACAATAGTGCGTGCAAACCCTTCGACCTGGCGTCGGTAGAAGTGGCCGTCGGCGCCGAGAACGCGGTGCGTCGCACCGTCTGCCTCGCGGAAAATATCGACCTCGCTCGACTTATAATACCACGGGTTATACGTCTTACCGAGAATGCTGCCGTTCTTGCCATAGATCTGGAAACCTTCGTGCCAGTCCATGCGTACCTGAACCGTCAGATCGAGATGGCCAAGTGTGCCTGAGGCAAACTCCACATCAACGAACCAACACCAGATGCCGGAGCGCTCGGAAAGCCGGGCGTTTACAGAGACGATATCGCCGGCGAAATAGCGCGCGGTATCGATCAGATGGCAGCCATGAGCCAGCATATAGTATCGGCGAAGATCAGCCTTCGGGTTCGTGGACGGACGCTTGGCATGTGCGCTGGTCACGATCAGTGGCTGCACCGCATCCGTCATTGGGTAGCGGTGAGTATTGTCGCAATACCAAGCCTTCAGCGCGATCAGATCGCCCATCTCGTCACGGATGAACGACTTTGCAGCCTGCAGGCCTGCGTCAAAGCGCTTCATGTGGCCGACCTGGAAGGTCTTGCCGGACTTTTCAACGGCGGACTTTAGGTCCACGCATTCCTCGACGGTGACGCCGACCGGCTTTTCGCACAAGACATGCTTGCCCGCGTCCAGTGCTCGAATCGAGGCCGGAACGTGGAAGGCATCGGCCGTTGCGATGATGACGGCATCGAGATCCGGATCGGCCAGCATCTTGTCGTAGTCGTCATACGATTTTTGCGCACCGTGGGTGATCACCATGCGCTCGCGCAAATCGTCCGCGACGTCGCAAATAGCATAGAGATCGGCGTTTGCCGCCTTCGTGCAGGCTTCGAAATGCGCTGCCTGGGCGATCTGACCGGCTCCGAGCACGCCGACGCGAAGGCGTCTTTCCTGTTTTGCTGGCATTGGTAAGTCCTTGGATCGTTAGTGTTTAGAGAGCGACGCCGGTCTCGGCGTCGAAGAGAACTGCTTTTGATAGGTCGAGTGCGAAGGATGCTTTCTCTCCGATCCGGACCGGGGTGCCGGTGGGCAGGCGCGACATGATTTCGCGCTCACCGGTGCGCAGGGCCACGAACACGTCCGGGCCAGTGGGCTCGATAACATCCACATGCAGCGACAGTGTCGGATTGGAGGAATTGCCGTCCGTCGCCAGCGAAATCCATTCCGGCCTGAGGCCCAGAAGCACCTCCCTGCCGGCGGCGGGCATGTCGATGACTGACACGGGGACCGGCAAAGTCGTATCCGCGCCTTTAATGGAGAGGCTCTTGGAGCCGGAAGTGACTACGGCGGGGAGCAGGTTCATCGGCGGCGACCCCATGAAGGTTGCGACGAACACGTTTGCGGGCCGATCGTAGATATCTTCGGGCGTACCGAACTGCTGCAGAATACCGTCCTTCATCACGGCGATCCGGGTCGCCATCGTCATGGCCTCGATCTGGTCGTGGGTGACGTAGACGATGGTTGCTCCGAGCCGCTGGTGCAGCTTCTTGATCTCGGTGCGCATTTCCACACGCAGCTTCGCATCGAGGTTTGATAGCGGTTCGTCGAAGAGAAAGATTTTCGGCTCCCGAACCAGCGCTCGTCCCATGGCGACACGCTGACGCTGCCCGCCCGAGAGCTGGCCTGGGCGCCGCTTGAGCAAGTGGCGGATCTGAAGCAGGTCTGCAACCTTGCCGACGCGCTCGACCCGTTCGGCTTTCGGCATCTTGCTCATCTCGAGCGAAAAGCCGATGTTCTGCTCGACCGTCATTGCCGGGTAGAGCGCATAGGATTGAAACACCATGGCGATGTCTCTTTCCTTCGGTTCAAGGCCCTGAACAGATTTACCATCGATGGTGATCGAGCCCGATGTATGCTCGTCCAGTCCCGCGATAATGGAGAGCAGGGTTGATTTTCCGCACCCTGAAGGACCGACAAGGACAAGGAACTCCCCGTCTTCAATGGAGATGTTGATGTCCTTCAGGACCGTCAGACTCCCGAAGCTTTTGTTGATGTGATTGATCGCCAGGTTGGCCATCGTCGTTATCCCTTCACTGCACCGGCCATCAGACCACGAAGGAAGTACCGCCCTGCCGCCACGTAGATAATTATGGTGGGCAGCGCGGCGATCATCGCGGCGGCCATGTCTTCGTTGTAAGCTTTGGTGCCTGTTGATGTGTTGACCAGGTTGTTCAGAGCGACCGTCACCGGTTGACTGGAGCCTGCTGCGAACGAGACGCCGAACAGAAAGTCATTCCAGACGCCCGTGAACTGCCAGATGATGGACACCATCACGATCGGCCAGGAGATCGGCAGTAGTATTCGGAAGAACACGGCCCAGAACCCGGCCCCGTCGATACGTGCCGCCTTGAAGATCTCCGCCGGGACGGTCACGAAATAGTTCCTGAAGAACATCGTCGTGAAGCAGATTCCGTAAACGACGTGAACGAGAACGAGGCCAGGTATCGTGCCGGCGAGTTTCAGTTGGCCGAGGAGGCCGGCCATCGGGATCAGTACGATCTGTAGTGGGATGAAGCAGCCGAACAGGACGAGGCCGAAGAGGATATTGTCGCCCCTAAACCGCCAATTTGCGAAAATGTACCCGTTCAGTGCTCCGAAGCCCACCGACAGCAGTGTTGCCGGTATGACAATCAGGAAGGAATTGCCGAAGTAGCCCTTCAGCCCCCCGCACGTAACGCCGATGCATGCTGAATCCCAGACGTGCGACCACGCTTGGAACGTGATCTCTTTCGGAAAGGACAGAATATTGCCGGACCGGATTTCGTCCATGCTTTTTAGGGACGTGAAGATCATGGAGACGAGGGGCGCCAGGAAAACCGCGGCTGCGATAATCAGGCATCCGTAGATAAAGCCCCGGCCGAGAATACGGGTCACTTTTATGTCGGTGCCCTTCGATAGGATTGCGGCGCTTTCCGCATCAAGTCGCAGGCTCATTGCGCAGCTCCGAATAAAGATAGGGGATGATGATGCTTGCCAGAGTGACGAGCATGACGGTCGCGCTGGCCGCGCCGACCGCGAGCTCGTTGCGCGTGAATGTCATCGAATACATGAACGTCGATGGAAGTTCGGTGGACACGCCAGGACCACCCTTCGTGAGCGCGACCACAAGGTCGTAGCTCTTGATGGCGAGATGTGCCTCGATTACGAAAACCGTGAGGAAGGCTGGCCGAAGGGCCGGAATGATGATGCGCGTGTAGACTTTGTGTATGGGCGCCCCGTCTACGCGGGCAGCGCGAAGAATCTCGGTATCTATCCCGCGAAGGCCAGCCAGGAAAAGCGCCATGACGAAACCGGTTACCTGCCAGACGCCGGCGATGACGATCGTGTAGATCGCACGGTCGGGCTCGATCAGCCACTGAAACGAAAAAGCCGTCCAGCCAAGCTCGCGCATCATGTGCTCCAGGCCGAGGCCGGGGTTCAACAGCCACTGCCAGATGACGCCCGTGACGACGAATGAGAGTGCCATCGGGTAAAGGAAGACAGCCCGAAACACACCTTCGAAGCGGATACGCTGATCAATCAGGATGGCGATGAGCAGGCCAAGGCAGGTCGCTCCAATGATATAGAGACAACCAAAGATCGCCATGTTTTCAATGGCTGTGATCCATCGGGGGTTCTCAAAAAGTCTCCCATACTGTCGCCACCCAACGAAAGTGAAGTTGGCGAACATCTTTGATCCGGTGAAGGACAACAGCGCCGTGTAGGCGATGAAGCCATAGACGCAGACCGTGATGACCGCCACTGATGGCGACAGGACGATTGCTGGCATTACCTTGCCAAGGCGTTTTGAAAAGGACATCGGCTGGCTCGGAATCAACTGGTCGGCGTCCCGTGGTCGGACGGGTGCGCAACCTCGCTGCAGGATACCCCCGCCGCCTTTCGACGGCAGGGGCAGGGAGGAACTGGTTACTTCGCAGCCTGGATGGAACTGATCAGCGCGGACACGGCATCCTTGGACGACATGTCCGAGTTGAAGTGCTGGGTCACGACGTCGAAGATCGCACGCTGGATCGACGCGGGCTCCGCGTGGCCGTGAGCAAGCGACCCCATCAGGGTGCCGGCCTTCTCGGCGGTCTTCAGGTCGGCCATGGATTTCTGAGCGCAAGCATCGAACTTGTCACCCGGCACGTCGGAACGCGCTGGGATCGATCCTTTCACGAGATTGAAGGCTTGCTGAAATTCAGGCGACATAACGCTCGATGCAAGCTTGGTCTGTGCATCGACCTTGTCGGCACCGACCGGGAACATCGCGAGAAAATCCGTGTTGAAAAGGAACGAGCCCTCGGTGCCTGGTGCGGTAACGCAGAGGATATCGACTCCGGGTTTCATGCCGGCCTTGACGATTTCGCCCTTGGCCCAGTCACCCATGAGCTGCATGGCTGCATCGCCCTTGAGCACCATTCCAGTTGCAAGGTTCCAGTCGCGGCCGGAAAAATTCGGATCGACATAACCGCGGATCTTGCGCATCTGATCGAAGACCTTGACCATTGTGTCCGAGCCAAGCGCGGTCTCGTCCAGCTCAATGATCGCTTTCTTGTAGAACTCTGGCCCGCCGAGCCCCAGAACCACGTCGTCAAAAATCGTCGTGTCCTGCCAAGGCTGTCCGCCATGCGCCAGGGGCGTAATTCCCTTGGCTTTAAGCTTCTCCGCAACCGCGTTGAACTCGTCCCAGTTTTTCGGTGGCTCCAGCCCGTTGTCCTTGAACACTTTGGCGTTGATCCAGAGCCAGTTGGGCCGATGTATGTTAACCGGCACGGCCTGCCACTTCCCATCATGAACAGCGAACTGCTTGATTTGATCCGGGACGACCTTGTCCCATCCCTCCTTTTGAGCCACCGAGGTCAAGTCGCCAAGAAGACCTTGCTCGGACCACTCGTTAACCGCCATTCCGAGCAGCTGAGCAGCCGTCGGTGGATTGCCGGCGGCAACCCGGGCTTTGAGAGTGGTTGTCGCAGCTTCACCGCCGCCGCCTGCGACCGGCATATCCTGCCAGCTGACGCCCTTCTTCTGCAGGTCATCCTTCAGAACGCCCACGGCCGCGGCCTCTCCGCCCGATGTCCACCAGTGCAACACCTCCACGCTTTCAGCCGCAAGCGCATGCCCGCTGACCGAAGCGCTCAGTGCAGCCGTCAGGGCAACTATTTTGAACGATAAACGCATGTAGTCCTCCTCCAACCAACCGGCACCATGCCGGATCTCAGACAAACGACGCTCCTCTCGTTTGTTTCGATTGAAAACAAACATATGAGGGTTTATGAGTCAAGTGAGTTTGTTGTGGAGCCGAACAATGCTGGTTGGAATTACGTTTCTGCTGATATTTCAGCTCGTCGGCGAAATCATCGCCTACTACCTTGACGGCCTCGTACCGGGGCCGGTCATAGGTATGGCGCTGATATTCGGGGCGCTGATTGCTTCTCGAAGAATTCCAATCGGCAGACTGATGCAGCCGACGGTGCCCACATCCCATACGCTACTGGCTAATTTTGGAGTCTTGTTTGTCCCAGCCGGCGTTGGGATCATCCAGCATTTGGACCTCCTTGTAGAAAGAGGCCTGGCGCTTTTCGTGACGATAGCCGTCTCGACAGTTACGACGTTGATGGTCACCGTGTGGTGCTATCTGGCGATCAAGCGGCTCATCGGTGGGGCAAGCCATGGATGAAGGCTTGTGGGTTTACCTCGCAGCGTCCCCGCTCTCATGGCTTTCCGTGACGCTCTTTGTCTGGATAGTCGCGCTCAGGATCGCAAGTGCGCTTCCCGCCAATCCTCTTGTCAATCCGGTGCTGCTGTCGGTCGCGACAATCGCATGCCTGCTTTCCGTCTTCCACATCCGATACCAGACCTATTTCGCCGGCGCGCAGTTCATTCATTTTCTTCTGGGGCCAGCGACTGTGGCGCTCGGTATACCGCTTTATGAGAAGCTCCATCTGGTCAGGGCCAATCTTGTTCCGATGGTCGTGGCGCTTTTCGTCGGAAGCCTGGCGGCGGTGACCTCCACGATTTATCTGGGTCGCTTCTTCGGCTTCGATCAGACGGTCATCGCTTCTCTCGCTCCGAAATCTGTGACGGCCGCGGTCGCCATGGCTATCTCGTCTGGCTTGCATGGCGATCCGGCCCTGACCGCCGCCGTCGTCATCATGGCCGGCATTACTGGCGCCGTCGTCGTGACCCCGCTGATGAACGCGATGAAGATCCGTGATTACAGTGCGAGAGGGTTCGCCGTAGGGCTTGCGTCGCACGGAATTGGCACCGCTCGTGCCTATTCGGTCGACCCGGTGGCGGGTCTTTTCTCGGGACTGGCCATGGGCTTGAATGCGCTCGTCACTTCCCTGATTGTACATCTCTTTTTGTGAGTCTGATTTTATCGGAGAACATCAATGTCCATGCCGCGCGCCGTAAGGCACATTAATGAAGTCAGGGCGCTGGATGTTGTTTTTCGCCATGGCCGGATTAGCCGCGCGAATATCGCCAAAGAGCTGGGCATGGTTCGCTCGACGGCGAGCAGCATCGTTGCCAGCCTGGCCGACGAAGGGCTGCTGGTGGAAGACGACTCACAGGATGACAAAAGCGCCGGCACGGGCAGGCCCGGGACGTTTGTTCGTATCAACCCAAACTACGGGATGTTCATAGGCGCAGATATCGGCGTCGGTCGCATGAACGTCGTCGCTCTCGACATGGAGGCGTCGGTCATTGCGCAGTCGACGGCGGACTTCAGCCTCCTGGAGGCAAGCCCCGACGTTGTGGTGCAGAGATTGGCGGATGTCGTTGAGAACATCAGGCAAAGGCTCGGCAATGATTATCGCATCCGCGGCCTATGCCTGACCGCCCCTGGTGTCATCGATCGCAATGGCACTGTTTTGCGAGCGCCCATTTTGGGATGGCGGCAAGAACCGATCCTGGAGCGATTACAGCGGCGCTTGCCCGAAATTCCTCTGCTGATTGCCGAAAACGATGCAAACGCCTTCGCCATTGCCGAGATCTACCAGTCCAAGGATGAGCGCGGCGAGACGGAGATCTACATCTATCTGGACGCCGGCGTCGGCGGGGCGATCATAAATTCCGGTCAGCTTCTCCGGGGCCAGGACGGCTATGCCGGTGAGCTTGGCCACATCATACTGGGGGACGAGGGTTTCGTTGAACTTGCAACCGTTTCGGGATCGTTCGAGAGCTTCATCGGGCGCGAAGCTGTGCTTGCGCGCTACCGCTTTCACGGTGGCACGGCAGATGACATTCCTGCTTTCATGGAAGCGGCCAGGCGACAGGAAAAAAGCGCTCTATCGACACTCAAGGATTGGTCGTTTTATCTCGGAAGAGGAATTGCGACCCTGACAAGCATTTTCAATCCCACGCGGATCGTGCTCGGCGGACCGGTCGCAGCACTTTTCGACCTTTGCCGTGAAGAGACGCTCGAGAAAGTAGCGAGCAATCTCCTCGAAGGGCATCCCATCCCGGAAATAAAACTCTCGTCGCTCGGCCTCGAAGGCCCCGCGATCGGGGGCGCATCAATGCTGCACAAGCAGATGTTGTCTGTAGACGAAAACCTTGTCTTCGGCCGCCCGAAAATAGACGCCGGACGCGCTCAATGATCAGGATGACAGTAGCCCCAAGGCCCCGTTAACGAGCCTCGGTTTGATGCGTTCGTAATTCTCAAACTGGTGGTGGTTCACCTTCATCCGCCGCGTATGCGTCTCGGTAATGACGCAGACCTGACAACCTGCCGCGGTTGCGGCGGCAATCCCCACTTCGGCATCCTCGAAGACCAGACAACGTGCGGGTTCGACTGAGAGGCGCTCGGCGGCCAGAATGAAGCAATCAGGCGCCGGCTTGCCCCGCTCGACGTCCTCGGCTGTTACGAATACCGCTGGTGTCGGCAATCCGGCCGCCGCAATCCGTCTTTTGGCCAGTGCGGATGGTGCAGAGGTCACGACGGCCCATCGGTGAGATGGGAGGCTGCTCAAAAAATGCTGCGCACCGCCGATTGCAATTATACCGTTGATTTCATCGATTTCCGCCTGTGTTATGGCGGCAGCCTCGGCCTGCGGATCGACATCCGGTAGGCCGAGGGAAGAAATTGTTTCGAAGGCCCTGCGCCCATGGATCGTGGGTAAAAACACTTCTGGATCAAGCCCGAACTTCCAAGCCCAAGCGCCCCAAACCCGTTCAGCAGCGGCAATAGAGTTGAGTATCGTGCCGTCCATATCAAAAAGGAAGGCATCGAAAGAAGAGGCGAAAAGATCGGGCAAGATGACACCTGACGTTGGATTACCGCGTGGATCCCGTTTTATTCGGGTGCAATGACGCCTTTGCGCAGAATGACACTACCATAGAAGCGTCGCTCTCCCGTGACCACGACCGTATGGGCGGCGCGGACGCGGTCCTTGAAGTCATCCGGCTCGACTGCGGTGAGTTCAACCGCCCTGCCCTGCGTTTTCTTAAGGCCGGCACTGTAATCTTCGAAAACGGGCAGGATCTTGGCCGCATCGCCTTCAGCAATCATGCGCCATGCCACATGCGGTTCCTGCTCTTCCAGCGGAAAGATCGCGAGGATTGCTTCCAGCGCCCGTGGTCCGGAAACGCCGTCGAGACGGATGAGGCGATCGTCGCCGGCATCACAAGGGAAGTTTGCATCGACGATAGCAATATCGTGCCGATGCCCCATCGCTCGGAGAGCGTAAAGCAGTTCCGGAGAGAGAATTGGGTCGATTAGCTTCAGCATCTGTTTCCTCCACTGGCTGGCTATTTGCGTTTGTATTATACAAATACAAATAGAGAGTCAAACCCGTTTGGCGTTCCGCGTCGAATTAAACGGCAGGCAGTTCGGGAAGGTCGAAGAGGCTCTCGCGAAGAAGAGCGGCAGCGCCAATGGCAGCTCCATCCCCACCGAACCGGGCAACGGAGATAGGAGGCACGTTGAAGCCGTGGACGAGGTTTTCAGAGAGGAGGCTCTCGACGCGCTCTGCCACCTTTGGGTAAAGGACGGCAAGCGGCCCACCCAGCACGATCGTTTTTGGGTCGAGAATATGAATGAGGTTAAGGATGCCCGTCGCCAGTCCCAAGGCCCATTCATGAAGAGCCTGGTCGAGAGCTGGAGATCCTTCCCGGGTCACGAGTTTGGAAAGACCTTCCGGGATTGGGACACCATTCTCGATGAAGGGCAGAAATCTTTGGTAGCCAGCGAGGATTTCGAACGTATGTGTGGCCGCCATCTGGGGCCGCCCACCCATCACCATGTGCCCGACTTCCCCTCCAAGTCCGTGCGCACCTTCGACGACTCGTCCCTGCCGCAAATGAGCACTGCCAATACCCTGCGCAAGCAATAACAGCAGGACGTCGCTCAGATCGCTTTCCGATGAGTCCGCGGCTACCGCGCTTGCAAGAGCCACTGCGTCATTGCAAATTTGAAGCGGCAGCGAGGGCTTCATCGCTTCCGACATCGCTGACACGACGTCAACGTCTCGCCAGCTCAACCAGGGGGCGGAAATGATTTTCCCGTCGCGCACGATACCCGGCGCGGAAATACAAACTCCACGCACCCTCGATGCACGGACCTTTGAAACGTCAACCAATTCCTTCGGCAAGGCGGCGAGCAGTTCGATCACGCGCTTCGGGTCCTGATAGCGGTCGGCAATCGATACGATCCGCTTGGCAACCACGCGCATCGAAAAGTCGATCAGGACCGCGTTGATCTCGGCCGAGGAGATATCGAGACCGATAAAGTAGGCGCCTGCCGGATTGAGCGATACGAGAGCCCCAGGGCGCCCGGCTCCATTGGCCTCGGCGCTTTCATTGAGGTCGATAACGAGATTTTCTGCAAGAAGCTGCTTTATCGAATTGCCGACAGTCGCGCGCGTCACGTTCAGTTCGCGCGCAATATCTGCGCGCGACAGAGGAACGTCTCTGCGCAGGACACGCAGACAACGCACGGCATTCATGTGTCTCAAGACACTGTTCGTCGTCAAGTTTCCTCCCACTGACAGCATTGTCGATCAGGAGCTGTTGTCAGGCACCGGCAACGCACTCGAATCATTGCTTAAAATACACCTCCACGCACTAGCAGATGCCAGCGTGCAGGCAAAGGTTTGAGCGGAGGACATCGTCATGCAATCGACCATCCCCCGTCCACCAACAGGTTAGCGCCAGTCACAAGGGATGCGGCAGGGGATGCGAGGTAGACCACGGCTCCGACAACGTCATCGGTATCACCGATCCGCCCGAGCGGGATATGCCCCACGGTACGTGAATAAAAATCCGGATCGGCAAGGGCCGGGCGGGTCGAATCCGTCCATATGAAGGTGGGCGAGACCGTATTGACCGTGATGTCATATTGCGCCCACTCGGCCGCCAGGCATCTGCTCAAGTGATTGATAGCCGCCTTGCTCATGCAATACAGGGCTTCACCGCGCAGCGTGACGGTCCCGGCCTGTGAACTGATGTTGATGATGCGACCGCTCTTCCGCTCGATCATATGGCGGGCAACCGTTTGCGTGACGAGGAAGGTTCCTTTGATGTTAACATCGAGGATCTGGTCAAGCGCCTTTTCGTCGACGAGTTCCGCGAGGTTTCCCGGCGCCACGCCGACGTTATTGACCAACACGTCGATGTTTCCGAATGCCGCGACAGCTTCGGCAACCGCTTCGGCGATTTGACCGCTGTTTGAGATGTCCATCGTGACGGCGAGAGCGCGTCGGCCAGTGGTCTTCAGTTCCGCAATGAGGTCGGCAACCGCCTCCACGCTTCGCACGCCGATGACCACATCGGCTCCGGCGGCGGCGCAGGCGAGTGCGATCGCGCGACCTATGCCACGCGCCGCGCCCGTTACGAGGGCAACCTTCCCATCGAGACTGAAGTTTGGTGCTTTGACTGTCATATTTCTTTCCATTCCCGGGTTGGTATGCCTCATGCCGTCGCGGCAAGGCGAGCCGGCTTGCGGCCAAGGATGATCATTTCGAGCGCGTCGTCCTGTGTCAGGTCTCGCGTCGGGTAGGAGCCAACAACGCGTCCGGATTTCATCACGGTGATCCGGTCTGACAGTGCGAAGACATCGTGCATGTCATGGCTGATAAGGAAAATACCCAAACCCTGCTTTTTGAGTTCCTCAATCAAGATGCCGACGTTTTTGGTCTCCTCGGGTCCAAGGGCGGCGGTCGGTTCATCCATGATCAGAATACGCGCGTTGAAGTGAAGTGCGCGGGCGATGGCAACTGCTTGCCGCTGACCACCGGACATGGATCGGACTGACGCGTTGAGAGAAGGTATTCTCAACCGCATGCGTTCGATCGTCTTTCGTGCCCCGTGTTCCATCGCCTCGGTGTCGAGGAAACCGAACCGGTCGGTCTGCTCCCGACCGAGGAAAAGGTTAGAGACCGCATCAAGATTATCAGCGAGCGCCAGCGTCTGATGGATGGTCTCGATCCCCAGTTCCTGTGCATCATGAGGGGACCGAATATCAACCGTTTTGCCGTCGATCAGGATCTCGCCGCTGTCTGCGGGAAAGACTCCCGACAGCATCTTGATGAAGGTGGATTTGCCAGCACCATTATGGCCGAGTAGCGCGACGACTTCGCCCGGCATGAGCGATACACTGACATTCTCGACTGCGTGAACGCCGCCAAATGCCTTGTTGACGTTTCTGGCTTCGAGCAACGGGGTCGTCATGATGGCCTCCTTTCGCGCCACATTGTATCGATCCAGACGGCGAGTACGAGAACGCCCGCAAGCACCATGCTCTGCAGCGGGCTCGCAATCCCCATTAGGACCATTGCGCTTTGAAGGCTTTGCATGATTAAGGCGCCAATGCAGCCGCCGAGAATTGTACCGGCTCCTCCAGCAAGCGAGGTCCCACCGATCACTGCTGCCGCGATCACATAGAGCTCCATCATCGTACCCGCTCCGCTCGCTGCGGCATTCAGTCGGGCCGTGAGAACGATCGAAGCCAATCCAGACAGGAACCCCATCAGCACGAAGACCTTCAGAACGACGCGTTGGGTATTGATACCCGTCAACCGCGCGCTGAGTGGATCGCCGCCGACAGCGAACACGTGGCGTCCAAACCTGTGCTTTTTGGCGATGACCGTCATAAGCATCGTCACCGCGATCAGGATGAGAACGGGGACGGCCAATCCCATCGACTCTGTCGTTCCAGGCCGATAGTAGCTGTTCATGACGGCCACCAGACCAAATGCACAGACGCACCAGAGTGCTGCCGGAACAATGTCGGATGCCGTTAAAGGATTCTGTATGCCAAGGGACTTTTTGCGCTGGTACCTGCGAACAAGGTTGAAGACGACGTAGGTGGTGACCGCGCCGGCCGCAGCCCAGCTCAGGGTGGCTCCAAGAACCCCGTTCTGTCCCCCGCCGAGATTCTGGAACGTCGCGCTCAGGGGGGCGATCGTGGTACCATCGTTCAGTTCATAAGCAGCATTGCGCAGGAAGAGCAGGCCACCCAGCGTAACGACGAACGAGGGTATGCGCGCGTAGGCGACAAGTGCGCCCTGGATCAAACCGATCAGCATACCGCCCGCCAGCATGACAAGGCAGGAGATCCACCAGGCGTGCGGGCTGTCGGGGAGCCAGTTGCTTTGCACGAGACCACCGAGGACCCCGAGAACGCCGACCTGAGATCCCACCGAGAGGTCGATGTGTCGCGTCACGATGACCAGGATCATACCCGACGCCATGATGGCCACGACCGAGACCTGCAGCGAGAGATTGAACAGGTTTCGCGGTGACAGGAATACGCCGTTGGTAAGGATGTTTGCGCAGAGCCATATTAAAGCTAGGACGCACACCATCGCCACAAGGCGACTGTCGCGGCCCCCTCCCCCGACCGCTTGCAGCAGTCGGGGGAAAAGCTTCGTCGAGCTGGACGCAGCTTGAAGAATAGATGTCATGACAGAACTCCAGCTGGAACAGTTTATTCGCAGGCTTTTGGCGGGTTCTTCGTCACGCCTTTGCAAAGCACGTCCTTCGAGATCCAGCCGGCTTTGACCACGAGGTCGAGGTTGTCACGCGTAATGGCGATGGGATCGAGAATTATTGCGGGCTGCGAGGCGCCGGTTGATGTCTTGCCAGGCTTTACGCCCGTCACCGCATCGATTTTTGTGCCCTTGATGATTTCGACGGCAGCTTTCGCCGCGACCGTTCCAAGTGCGTTTGCATCCTTCCAGACGGTCATTGTCTGCTCGCCCTTGGCGATGCGGTTGAGGACGTTCTTGTCGCCGTCCTGCCCGGAAATGGCGACCTTGCCCAAAAGATCCTGGCTGGCGAGTGCTGCCGCCACGCCGTTGGCGATGCTGTCGTTCATGGCGAGTACCGCATCGACCTTGTTATCGTTTGCGGTCAGTACTTGCTCCATAAGCGCTTGCGCCACGTCGGGCTTCCACTGCTCGACATTTTGCTGGGCGACGATCTTGATATCACCCCTGTCGATCGCCGGCTGGATTGCCTGCATCTGGCCGCTCTTGAAAACCTGCTGGATCGTCTGCGCCGGATCCCCATCCATCGAGACATAGTTGCCTTTCGGCACCGCCTTCAGCAGGGCCTCACCCATGACGCGGCCAACCGCTACGTTGTCGAAACTCGTGTAAAGGACGTCGCCCGTGTCGATCGGCGCATCGTAGGCGATCACGGCGATGTTGTTGCGCTTAGCTTCATCAATTACCGGAATGATTGCCTTGGCATCCTGAGCGACGACGACGAGGACTTTGACGCCGCGCGCAATTAGGCTCTCGATGTCGGCAGCCTGCTTCTGGGGATCGCCCTGTGCATCGATGCCGACATAGGAAACCCCAGCCTTGTCGAGGACGGATTTTATCGCCGCTTCATCGATCTTCCACCGTTCGTCCTGGAAATAGCGCCAACTCACACCCACCGTGTCCTGAGCGGCAGCCACATTCGTCATCAGCGCAACAGCGGTGACGGCACCGGCGAGCATATGCGAAAACTTCGGCATTCTTGTTCCTCCCTTTGAAAATAGCGGCATGCGGTCTCCCGCCGCATGCACTAGCACGACTTCGCGTCGCGCTATTTGTATTTGTTTAAAGCAGATACATATTAGAGTCAACCGACTCAGTTTCGCGGCGAGACCAGCAGACCTTGTCGGGGCCACAGCAGAGGGGGAGAAGGATGAATATCCGTTCAACGAGGCCCCTCAATAGCCCTCTCGGCGGCCGGGATCACGGTCGACTTATGATCCCGTTGCCGACAGCAGCACCCAAGTCCTCTTATTGCTGCTACATTACAAGAACAGTCGGTAGGCCAAATTACTGGTTTCCTCATGGTGTGGATAGCCGAGTGCCGCGAGGAAGTGGTCAAGGCCGGAAGGGTCGCCCTCCGGCACCTGAATCCCCACAAGGACTGAGCTGTAGTCGGCACCCTGATTGCGGTAGTGGAACAGACTAATGTTCCAGTCCGGCGCCATTAACGACAGGAATTTCATTAGCACGCCCGGCCGTTCGGGGAACTCGAGGCGAAACACTCGTTCGTCATTTGCAAGTGGCGAACGACCACCGAACATGTAGCGGATATGCTGTTTCGATAGTTCGTCGCCAGTCAAGTCGATTGTCTTGAAGCCATGGGCCTCGAACGCCGCAGCGATCTCGGTCGATTCTCCGCGTCGCTTGATCTGCACACCCACGAAGATGTGTGCCACCTGCGCATCGGCGATCCTGTAGTTGAACTCAGTGACATTGCGGTCACTCACAAGCGCACAAAGGCGCTTGAAGCTGCCTCGCTCCTCAGGGATAGTCACCGCAAATACCGCTTCGCGCTCCTCGCCGACTTCCGCACGTTCGGCGACAAAGCGCATGCGATCAAAATTCATATTCGCGCCCGACGTGATGGCAACTAGCGTCTGATTTTCGATGCCTTCGCGCTCCGCGTAGCGCTTCGCGCCCGCGACCGCGAGCGAACCGGCCGGCTCCAACAGGCTGCGTGTATCCTGAAAAACGTCCTTGATCGCGGCACAAAGAGCGTCCGTGTCGACGGTTACGACCTCATCGAGGTAAGCGCGGCAGAGACGGAAGGTTTCCCTGCCAACGAGTTTGACCGCAGTGCCGTCCGAGAACAGGCCGACCTCTGTAAGCTCGACGCGACTGCCGGCGGCGAGGGACTGCGCCATTGCGCACGAATCCTCGGTCTGCACACCTATCACTTTGATCTCAGGCCGCACGGCTTTCACGTAGGCCGCAACACCCGCGGCGAGCCCGCCGCCGCCGATAGGCACGAAGATTGCGTGGATCGGACCCTGATGCTGACGCAGGATTTCCATGGCGATGGTCCCCTGGCCCGCGATGACGTAGGGATCGTCGAACGGGTGAACGAAGGTGAGACCGCGCTGCTGCTGTACGTCGAGCGCGTGCGCATAGGCATCGCTGTAGGACTCACCAGCTTGAATCACCTCGACGGTCGGGCCACCATGCGCGCGCACTGCATCGACTTTCACTTGTGGCGTCGTGACGGGTACGACAATCACGGCTTTGACCCCAAGCCGGGCGGCCGAGAACGCCACACCCTGTGCATGGTTGCCGGCCGATGCCGTAACGACGCCGCGCGCGAGCACGCTAGCTGGAATATGCGCCATTTTATTGTATGCGCCGCGCAGCTTGAAGGAGAATACCGGCTGATTATCCTCGCGCTTCAGGTAGACTGCGTTGCCCAGCCGTGCCGATAAATTGCGCGCATGCTCGAACTCCGTCTCCCGTGCGACGTCATAGACGCGCGCTGTAAGAACCTTCTTGAGATAATCGTTCTGATCGGGTGCGCTCTCGGTTGATTGAGCGTCTGATTGGCCTTGGCATAGCAACATAATGATTTTCTTCCAGGTCGGGTTTAGCGTGCCCGGAAGCGGAATAGAAAACCCGCCTCGCGGGCGGGTTATAAGCATTGAGCCGGACGTGCGCTAACCCACCATTCAATGAATGGCGGTAATAATCAGTGCAGCGATGACAAAATGACGACTCATTCGGTCATCATTTCAACCATCCTGTAGAGTTGTCAAATGGAAAGTAAGGAGTGCGTGCCTTATCTTCATCGAAACTCATCGCTAAAGCCGACATTACGAGAAAACTCGCGATTGTTCGCCCGATCTTGGACTTAGTCGCCAACGGCAGCCGCAGCAGACGCTCTGCGATTGCGGTAACATCCTTAAAGAACGAACGGCTTCCGTGCTGGTCGCGCCGAGATCCATCCCGGCTACTGCCTTGGGATCACAGACACTTGGTACAATCAAGTTTGCCAATCTTGGTCGTCTGAAAAAATTCCACCGGGCGCTATCTGTGACGTGTTGGCAGATCGAGGAGGCTCGTTGCTGAATTCCATCGATCATCCGCTCCGCCAACAAAGAAGAGTGTGGCCCGATGAGCGCTATCAACCTTGACCCCAGATCGACGCTGTCCAACGGCTTTCCTATAGCTAACGGAATCGCGTGTATGCCGAAGCAAGGCCAGCGGCCCGCGTCGACGCTCAATATGCGAGGCGGGCTTATGCTATGAACATGGCGTCTCTCGAAGCATTCTTGGCCGTCGCCGCTGGGAACGGCGTTCGCGGTGCTGCCAAACTTCTGGCACGCCTGCCAGCCACAATTTCTCATCAAATCCGCGACCTTGAGGCCAATCTTGAGGCTACGTTGTTCGTGCGGGCCGGTAAACAAATGCTTTTGACACCGGCAGGGGAAACCTTCCGGCAACACGCCACGGAAATAACACAGTCGATGCGCCGAGCTTCGGCGGCTGTGAGACAAGCAACACCGAGCATGCAATTGAGGCTTGGTTTGAGCACTGAGGCCATCACCCGCGACGTCCTTCATACTCTTACGAAAATCCGAAGCGGCGGCCCTGAACATACGTTGGACGTCACTGTCGCGGAAAACAGCGCCATTATTCAGATGGCAATCGCGGGTGAGATCGACGGCGCATTTGTGATCAAGCCGCCACGAGATTACGACGGCAGGCATCTCTGGGAATTGTGCCAAAAGTCGTTCTCATGGGTCACGTTCAGCACTGAAGACCTTTTGCTCTTGCGATCTGCTTCACGTCCTGGGAGACCTGAGTTGGGATTAGAGAAGCTGGCAGTCCATAGACTTGACGACATCGCTAGTTTTCTTGCTGAGCGCGTTACGAAAGCAAAAGGAATAGAATCGCTCCCAGTCTCATCGGAAGCGGCAATCCTTGCTCTCCTGGCTTGCGGGAGTGCATGCGCGGCGTTCCCTCGCTCGAGCGCCGAGCGGATCTCGCTACCGTTCTCAACGACTGTTATCGGTGAAATCGAGACGATGCTCGTCCTTCGGGATGGCCCTTGGCAGGATTTCCTTTGCTCCCGCCTTGAACAGGATGGCGATGCGCCGCAAGAAACCAAGATGGAGGGGTAGGAACATTGGCAGCGCTCGGGAAGATGGATAGGCCGCTGACTCCACAGGAAGCTATCTCTGCGGCGTAAGCACACCGGGTTTGTTGCTGCACCCTCGACACACCCCGGCAGGACTGCATTTGGAAGCACAACAAAGCCGCTGCTCGACGCTTTTAGGGCGCATGACATACCAATGACCCAGTGAATCGACGGCATCCGCGACGTTTACGTCAGCGGTCGGCTTGCCAGGCGCTAAAGACGGAATCCAGCGGTTTGCCCGCCTTGCGCTCCACGTTGTGGTAGATTTCAGCGAGCGTATTGTCCTTGAGCACGTTGCGCATCTTTGTTTCAGCTTCGAGCATGATCGCGTGGATGGAGCAAACACCCATTGTGGTCCATCCGGGAGGCCGACCCTTGAATATCGCGCATCTTGAGCGAATTTCACGACAATCGAAAATTGGTTTCTCGCCGTCGATTGCAACAACCACGTCCCAGACGGATATCTGCGCAGCGCGCCTAGCAAGCCTGAAGCCGCCTTTGATCCCCTCTGAAGATACTACCAAATTTGCTTTGTGTAGGCGGGTGAAAATCTTGGCGACAAAGTCGACCGAAATGCCCTGAAATTCGGCCAGTTCCTTGGCGCTGGCCTGTCGACCTTGCTTGTCGTCACCGACAAGGTACAGCAAGCTGTGTAGTGCATATTCCACGCCGGCAGTCACATGACTCAACGATCCAACTCCACGTAAATTGCGACTTAATAACGCTGGATCCTCGTCCGGACAACGAAGTGAAAGTTTCAGCGGGGTACATTGCTCGAGGATTCCGGACGCTGCCAACGTTGTCTCCAAACCAAATGCTGATCTAGGACAGCAAGCACCAACCCGCCGGGGAAACAAGCATAACGCAGCCGGACTCGGACGATAACAATCGTAGTTGAGTATGTGAAGTCCGTTGAGATTGATCGGTCGACAGTCAGCCCCGCCGCTCGCTCCGGGCCTTATGGGGGTTAGGCACATGAGCGCAAAGTTCCCCGCATTCTCGCGACCACCATCGAGCCGCCATCGTGTTTGGTGGGACACTTGGTGCAGCCAAAACATTTGTTCTTGGTACTCACGAAGAACACTCGTTTCAACTAAAGGCACGAGGTTAGTTGAATTGTGGTGCGGCCGGTTTCAGCACGAGAAGCAACCTCATCGCATTCGATGGTCCCAGGCCGATGCGCGGTCAGGCTGGCGAAATGGAGCTGGCTCGCGGCGAACAGGAAGGGTGGAAGACTTCGCCCACACGAGATAACGGAGAAACAGCGTGAAGATCCTACACATTGATTGCAGCCCGCGTCAGGATGCCTGGAGCCGCAAACTATCGTCGCTCATTCTTCAACAGCTGCTCGATCGTCGTAGTGATGCAACGGTTCTGAGGCTCGATCTAGGGACCGATCCGGTTCCCCACACCGATGCAGCGTACGCAACCGCCTTGTCGAACCGCGCGAATTTCATGGCGGCGATCGGAGGAACAGCCCTACATCGATCAGACGAACTGATTGAACAACTCGAAAGTGCCGATCTAGTTGTTCTCGGCACGCCTATGAACAACTTCACGGTTCCATCGTCGCTGAAAGCCTGGCTTGACCAAGTCATTCGCATGGGCCGGACAATGGGTTCAACGTCGGCAGGTAAGGTCGGGCTGCTCGCGGATCGCCCGGTCTTGGTGGCAATATCCTCAGGCGACATATTTGAGGGCGAGAACGCCAACCAACCCGACTTTCTCCGGCCTTATCTGACAAGCGCGTTTACGGCCATGGGATTGAAATCGGTGCAATACTTCTTCCTTCAAGCGACGGCGCGTCACGATGAAAGCGAGTTGCAAAAGAGAATTGAGGACATGGCCCCCGAAATCGAAGCTGCGGTTGAAAAGATCGACCTATCGGTCGCCAAGGCAGACTGAACTGGGGAGGCAAGGGTTCGAAACTTGCCTCACCCACAATGTCGCGCATCGAACTATCGCAGGTCGGCGATGAATGAGACGTTTCGTCGCCAGCCATCGGAGTCAAAATCGCGTTCGTAGGACTGCACCAGTTCCTTAAGAGTCACCGAGTGCAGTGATCGGCGCCATTGTCGTTCCGCTGCGTACATCAGCCGATCAATGGCGCTGCCCTCCGTTTCATTGTCATCGCGTAAAAATGGCAGACGGGAGTGGATTCTTGTCGGACGATAAAGGCTATCGCTTGCTCCGACCGCCTCGACAATGTCCAGTGCTGTTATAGCGCCACTGGCTTTTGCCAGCCGGTATCCACCCGTTGGCCCAGGCGCCGTTTCGACAAGTTCGGCCTTGGATAGACGTTGGAGCGCCTTGTGTAGGTAATCTTTCGGCAAGCCATAAAATGCCGCGAGAGCTTTAGTGGAGACATATTGCCCAGGCGTCAATGTCGCAAGCACAACACAACAGTATAGCGCCCATTCGACGTGATTACGAAGTGCCATCGCTTTCCTATTTAGACCTGTGCCGCTCCCATATGCCGATATCGCCGGTCGCCTGCCCCGCGAGAGGCATACCGCAGCAGGGCATCAAACTACGACTTGGATAGTCGGATTTGAAGCCAAAATCGTTAAATGGGGCTTTGGTCCAGTCAGTTTGGAAGTTTCTGCGTCTCACTTTCTATGCCGTGCGGAGATAAACCTTCCATGCCGCAAGATGAAACGAGGACCTCTATGTCAGACAATCCAAACAAGACCGAAGCATCGCCCTTCACCATCGAGCATGCGACGAGCGAGGAAGAGCTCACCGCCTGTTTTCCGGTCATTTCTCTCCTGCGTACCTACCTCGTTGATGTAGACGACTGGATATCACGAGTTCACGTGATGGCGCCGAACGGATACCGTGTCGTTGCGGCATGGCAGGATGGGAAGGTCGTGGCGGTCGCAGGCTATCGCATCATGCAGAACCTGATCCATCACCGGTTTTTGTATGTCGACGATCTCGTCACCGCCTCCGATCAGCGCGGACAGGGCCTGGGCGCAGCACTTCTGAAGGAACTGGCTGCCGTCGGTCGAAACGAAAAGTGCAACCGTCTGGTTCTCGATACCGCCGCAGCCAACACTGACGCGCGGCGCTTCTACAAGCGCGAGGGCCTTCTGGATGTCGTCGTGGGCTTCGTAAAGCCACTTTGAGTTCGCGAGTCCCAACCATCCCGACGTTTTATTGGCACACCGGCGGGATGGCTTCGCTTGTGCGCCCCGCGGCTGCCCGAGCGCGACCCCCGCGGGAAGATGCTATTCCGGGTCGACTCGCCGCATCACGGAAACACTCAGTATGAACGCGATCGTAACCTACGCAACGTCGGGTTCCGACGGACGAATAATTGTTAAATCAGGGGGGCAGCTTGGAACGTCCGCTGCATCCAATATGATCTGCATCGCCGAGGTTTTGGCGTGCGGGACAGAAGGCGCCCCTGGTCCGGCGCCGTTAGATGATCAGGCTTTCGTACTATGACTACATCCGTCACGATACTCGGTGCCTCAGGCTCGATAGGCACATCGGCGATATCTTTTCTCCGCCTGCACAAGGAGCTTATGACTCTTGATCGTATTGCACTGCGTCGAGACTGGAAGAGAGCGATTGCAATCTGCCTAGAGTTCGGGTGCAGAGCAGTTGCTTTCGAAGATGTGGAGGCGGCCAGGAGTTTCTCTGCCGAGTGGGACGGTCCTACGGTGACCATCCTCAGTGGACCGGACGCAGCTACCGAATTGGCGACCTGTAAGGCTGATGTTGTCCTCGCTGCAATTTCCGGGTCTGCGGGTCTACCGTCCGTTGTCGCAGCAATTCGGGCTGGCAATAGGGTGGCCTTGGCCAACAAGGAAGCGCTCGTTTGTGGGGGCTATGCGCTCCTGGAATTGGCGCGTGAGCGAGAGGTGCCGATTATTCCGGTCGACTCAGAGCACAGCGCGATGTTTCAGGCACTGCTTGCGGGACAACGTCACGAGGTTTCGTCGCTCATTTTGACCGCGAGTGGCGGACCATTTAGGCAAACGACATTTGCGGCGATGCAGACCGCTACCAAGGAACAAGCGCTTGCACATCCCAACTGGCAGATGGGCCCAAAAAATACGATCGACAGCGCTACGCTGGCGAACAAGGGACTTGAGCTGATCGAGGCGGGTTATCTCTTCGGCTTTCCAGAAGAGAAGATCGACGTCGTCATCAACCCCTCTTCGGTTCTTCACTCGGCGGTTCTTTACAGGGATGGGTCGATGATCGCGCAACTGGGAACGCCGGATATGAGGTCCGCCGTGGGCTACGGATTAACCTGGCCCGACAGGCTCGAAACGGGGGTAACGCCACTATCTCTATCCGCGTTGGGCCGACTTGAATTCGAAGAGGTCGACCAGAAAAAGTTTAAGTCGCTGAGCATGGCACGTCATGCCTTCCGCGAAGGTAAAGACGGCCCCATGATTTTCAATTTTGCCAACGAAGTCGGCGTCGCCGCCTTTCTCAAGGACCGGCTGCGTCTAACGGATATTGCGGACCTCATCGAAATGTGCCTCGAAACTGGCACCGGGAAATTCGACGGTTCGCTTCAAGATCTTTCTGCTGTCTGTGAGGCGGTTCACTATCATTGCCTAAACGTCCTTACGAGGCTGAAGACATCTAGCTAAGTCCAACATGGCCGGTTGTCAGTATATTTTGGCCGTCGAATGATTTGAAATATAGCGGCGGCGATCGCGTTCCGAGCAGCCTGTCCGGGCGACGCCCGGGGTGGTCAAAAGCGAGGCGCTGCCCGAGGGCTGATTATCGAGCTTTGTAAGCTCATAACCGGGGCTACCGAGGCGTTGCGGAAGAAGGAGGCGAGCTATCTCGATCAACCGGCACGGGACATTTCGCGCCAAATTGCAAGACCGGTGTGCAACGCGATCGATGAACGTTGGGTCTTGCTGAAGGCAGTAGCCCTGCATTTTCTAATCAATTCGCAAGCGCGATAATACACCAACTCGACCATACAACCGCTGATCACGTGGAAATTGAATGTCAGAAGGGGGGGCAAATCCAGGTGATAACCAAACGGATAGAAACTCAGGTGAGGACTGAGAGGACGATGGACGGTTTCTCTCTGCCATCGGCAACCAGCGAGTAACAATACGAGAGGTTTTAATGCATGAAGTCAATGATGCTTTCGCCTCTTGAAAAGACCTGCCTTCAATGGATTTCCAGAGGTAGGACCGTCGCCGAAATTGCCTTGTTGGAGGGCAAGAGCGTCGGCGATATCGAGAGCTACCTGCAAAGTGCGATGGTCGCGTTGGACGCAAAATCAATAGCGCAGGCACTTCGGAGAATGAACCTTTCCGATTGATCGGTAAAGCCTGCCGCCGAAGCTCTTGTCGCTGAAAAACCGGTGGACATGGAGCCACTCGGTGTCGCTTGGACGATCTCGGCAACGACGGCATCGAATTCACGTACAAACGCGATGGGACCCAGGTTTACACCCGACGCCCTCGCCCAACTCTTCAACCCGGTTTCGAAAAAAGAGCTTCATAGCCATCCGTAAAACGTTCTGGTGGCCGCATGCCTGAGCCACCGCCCGGTCCGGGCGGCCGCGCTCTATGCCGGGGGCACAGAGCCGGCCTTCGGACGTCTCCGCCGATTCCGGAAACGATCGCTTGTCCAGTCGGGTGGCTGCGCACCCGGCGTGGAGGCCCGTTCCGGACCACATGTTTGTTTCCGCCCCCATGACAGCAGTGCCCGAGCCGGTCAAGCGGCCCGTGAAGGTGTAAAATCTTCCGCGCCAGTCCGCGAGCGGACCCGAGAAGATCCCCCACCTTCCGCGCCACGCCACTTGACAGTCCCGCCCGCCGCCGTGGGGCGGGCTTTCGCCCTCCCCCCTCTGTCCGGGGGAATGTCAGAGGCCATTCCCCCGGAAAGACCGGGGAGGCTTCGCCCGAAAGCGGCTTTCCTTTCGGGACACGGAAAAATCAGGAGACAGACAATGAGCATCTACACCCAGACCGCCCGTTTCGACACCGGCCGCGCCCTTACCGAGACCGAAATGCGCCACATCGCACCGTCGATCTTTGCGGTGACTGCCCATGAGAGCCGGTCCGAGCGTTTCAAACCCATCCCGACCATCGAGGTATTGCGCGGCCTCATGCAGGAGGGCTTCATGCCGGTCGGCGCCAAGCAGTCGCGCAGCCGTACCGAAGACAAGGCAGATTTTACCAAGCATCTCATCCGCCTGCGGCGCATCGATGACGGCAAGGTCTACAATGTCGGGGACACGGTTTGCGAAATCTTGCTCAAGAATGCCAATGACGGGACGAGCGCCTATGAGCTTATGGCCGGGCTTTTCCGGGTTCGTTGCCTCAATTCCTTGGTGACACAGACCGGCACCATCGACGCCATCAAGGTTCGCCATTCCGGGGATGTGCAGCACAAGGTCATCGAGGGCACCTATCGTATTCTCGGCGAGGCCGAACGCACCCTCGCCGCTCCGCAGGATTGGTCAACCTTGCGGCTGAATCATGAGGAGGCCGATATTCTCGCAGACGCCGCCCATGTCCTCCGCTTCGGAGACAACGAAGGCGAGACGACTACGCCGATCAAGGCGCAACAGTTACTTATTCCTCGCCGCCACGACGACCGCGCCAATGATCTCTGGACCGTCTGGAACGTGGTTCAAGAGAACGCCATCAAAGGAGGGTTGCGTGGCGTTGGCCGCGACGATCTCGGCAGGCCGCGCCGTGTAAAGTCCCGTGCCGTGAACGGCATCGATCAGGATATTAAGCTCAACAAAGCCCTTTGGCTCCTCGGCGAAAGGATGGCGGCGCTGAAGGCGTGAGCAGGCAAACACATGCGGCCGCCGCGAGAGGCGGCGCAACGCCCCCGCGCTCGGGCCTTGTCTCTGCAAGATGACGAGCCTTTGCCACCGACGCGTGCCGTTTGCCTATCCCTCACCGCTATACAAGCGGCGCGTGCCAGAACGAGGGATGCCCCGAAGCCCCATCCCTCGCACTCCCTTCCCACCCGTAAAATTCAGGATTTCGAGGACAAATCGTCCCGATCGCCGGCCTTGTCGAGCTGCTCGCGGATATAGGCTTCGATATAGTTGAAGACTTCGACCGCGCCGGCATCGGTCTCGATCAGATCGATCGGGCGTCGGCTGCCGAGATGCGCGTTCTCCCTACGCGCCCATTTCAAAGTTTCGCCATCGGTGCGCAGTACCGGGCGGGCCATCGCCAACAACTTCGCGAGGTGATGCGGCTTCGCATACCATGAGTGCGGTTTGACGCTGGCCCGCCGGCGCCCGGGGACGACCTCCGGCAATTGCGACGCCCGCAGCTCGTCATCCGAGATATGCCGCCTGACCCAATGCGCCAGCTTCGCCAGCGACACGTTTGCCTCGCGTTCCAGATCTCCGCCCGCGCCGACTTTGCGCGTTGGGATCACCAAGCCACGGACGATGTGGGGGCAACGCGCCTTCAACATCTCCAACGCTGGCACAAGATCGGTATCGTTTGTGACGAGGACCACCTGATCGACGTCGCCGCTCAGGGCGTCGTCGTAGAGATGAAGCGCCAGATTCACATCCGATTGCTTCTCCTCGAGCTTCCAGACCTGGATCTTGTCGCAATCGCGGGGCCAGCGCTTGGGATCGTCGGCTGGAACGATATGCTGGTTGGCCTTGTAGAGCGAATAATTGCCCATCACGAAAGATAGCCGTCCACCGCAATGCGTCGTCAGCGCATTATGATACTGGGCCTGCGAAGATACCGAGTCCTCGCCCTTGGCCGCGCTTTCAATGATCTTCGCAGTGAAATACTTGATCGCGCAGTCCGGATGCAGCGTCATCGTTGACGGCTCGGCGTCCGGCGATGGTCGGTAGAGGATCGACGGCAGAATGTGCGTTTCGAACAAGGTCAGGACATCGAGCCATTTGAAGGCGGTCTTGCGAAGGCAACCATAATAGAGATTGTAGCCGTCGACGTAGACTCTCGTTCGTAACGCTGGCACTCCTTGCTCCCAAGACATAAAAAAACCGGCTTGCGCCGGCTTTTTCCCCCAACCGCCCGGAGCCCATGTCTCTCAGGATGCTGGGTTAGTTGTTAGGTCTTAACATAGTGTCGAGTGGTCCTTTAGTCAACCGATATTGACGACCACCCAAGCGTTGAAACGCCCGATTTCGCCGTGAATTCAGCTAAAGTAGGCATTCTTCGGGACATCTGAAACGGAATTACACTGCCCTCCGCGGACACTGAATCAGAAGAAGAGGGCCACCCCTCGTTCCGGTGGCCGCGCTCTATGCCGATGGCACGGAGCCGGCCTGCAGCGGTCTCCGCCGATCCCGGTGACGATCGCTTGTCCAGCGGCTGCTCACGCATCCGGTTTCGAGGCCCGTTGCGGGCCGCCTTGCTTGCTTGCGCCCATGACATCGTCGGCCGTTCCGATCAAGGGGCAG
>Ga0209257_1000208_pt1 | contig 141393 bp, 128 predicted proteins | sample AraplaCvi_mCL_r2_FD_184277 | JGI IMG/M metagenome (GOLD analysis project Ga0209257, IMG submission 184277) | Arabidopsis root microbial communities from North Carolina, USA - plate scrape MF_Cvi_mCL_r2 (SPAdes) (version 2) | ecosystem: Host-associated > Plants > Roots > Endosphere | place... | reverse complement strand
GGTACGCCTCATCGCAGGAGCGAGACGCCGCACTGCCGGCTTGGCTCCACCACTACAACTGGCACCGACCCCACATGGGGATCGGCAACCAGCCGCCTATTTCAAGAATCCCGCTGAACAACGTACTAGGTTTACACAGTTAGTCGGCTGCTCTTCGCGCGCACCTGCCCCCGCATTCTTCATGCATGGCGTTGCCGACTAACAGTCGGCACTACCGTCCGGGGCGGCGTTTCCGTCCGGAGCAACGCGGCGTAACCGACTGGTAGAGCCGACTGTTAGTCGGCTGCTCTTCGCGCGCACCTGCCCCCGCATGCTTCATGCATGGCGTTGCCGACTAACAGTCGGCACTACCGTCCTGGGCAGCGTTCCCGTCCGGGGCATGTCGTCCGCGATGCAGGTTGCAAACAAAAAGGCCGCCCTTCCGGACGGCCTCTTCGTGTGCATCACACCCGCAAGGGTCAATGCATCATGTGCACGTTCATGTTGTGCATCACCCACAGCGTGCCGGCGACGATGATGCCGATCACCACCACGGTGAAGGCCGCCGCGCTGACGTTCCAGCGCTGTTCCGACGAACGGTTCAGGTGCAGGAAGAACACCAGGTGCACGAAGATCTGCAGGATCGCCGCCACCACGATGATGACGCCCGTGGTGAACACCGGCAGGCCACCTTTCATCACCGCCCAGAAGGGAATGATGGTGAGGACGGCGGCCAGCAGGAAACCGACCAGGTACGACTTGACGCTGCCGTGGCTTTCGCCCGCGGCGCCATGGCCGTGGTCGTGTGCGTGAGTGTCATGTGCCATTACAGCGCTCCCTTCAGGTAGACGACGGAGAACACGCCGATCCAGATCAGGTCCAGGAAGTGCCAGAACAGGCTCAGGCACGCCATGCGGGTCTTGTTGGTGGGGGTCAGGCCGTTCTGCTTGATCTGGATGAACATGATCAGCAGCCACAGCAGGCCGGCACTCACGTGCAGGCCGTGGGTGCCCACCAGCGCGAAGAACGCCGACAGGAACGCACTGTGGTCCGGACCGAAGCCCTCATGGATGAGGTGGTTGAACTCCCACACTTCCATGACCATGAAGCCGAAGCCCAGCAGCCAGGTCAGGCCCAGCCACAGGTACATCTGGCCAACCTTGTGCTTGTGCAGCGCGATCATGCCCAGGCCGAAGGTCAGCGAGGACACCAGCAGCAGCGTGGTTTCCCACGCGACGAAGGTCAGGTCGAACAGGTCCTTCGGACCCGGGCCACCGTTGGTGCCGCCGGCCAGCACGATGTAGGTCGCGAACAGGCTGGCGAAGATGAGGCAGTCGCTCATCAGGTACACCCAGAAACCGAAGACGGTGTTCTCGCCGGTGTCGTGGTGTTCGTGGTCATCATGGCCATGGGCCGCCGCGTGTGCGGCGTGCCCGTGGTTCACGGTGTTGGCGATAGTGCTGCTCATGCCTGCAACTCCGATTTCACCAGACCCTGCGCCTGCAGGTGACGGCGGTGCTCATTTTCGATCCGCTCCACTTCGGCAGCCGGCACGTAGTAATCCACGTCCTTGTCGAAGGTGCGCCAGATGAAGGTGCCGATCATGCCGACCAGGCCCACGATGGCCAGCCACCAGATGTGCCAGATCATCGCGAAGCCGAACACCAGGCTGAAGGCACCAATCACCACGCCGGTACCGGTGTTGCGCGGCATGTGGATGTCGGTGTACTTGGCCGGGCGTTCCCACGCCTCACCACGCTGCTTGCGCTCCCAGAAGTCGTCCAGTTCGGTGACCTTGGGCAGCGAACCGAAGTTGTAGAACGACGGCGGCGAAGAGGTTTCCCACTCCAGCGTACGCGCATCCCACGGGTCGCCGGTCAGGTCGGCGGTCTTCTTGCGGTCGCGGATGGACACGGCCACCTGGATGATCTGGCACAGGATGCCGGCGCCGATGATGAACGCACCGACCATCGCAATGACCAGCAGCGGCTGGTATTCCGGGTTCGGGTAGCTCTGCATGCGGCGGGTCATGCCCATGAAGCCCAGGATGTACAGCGGCATGAACGCCACGTAGAAGCCGATGAACCAGCACCAGAACGCGGCCTTGCCCCAGGTTTCGTTGAGGCGGAAGCCGAACATCTTCGGCCACCAGTAGGTAATGCCGGCGAACATGCCGAACACCACGCCGCCGATGATGACGTTATGGAAGTGCGCGATCAGGAACAGGCTGTTGTGCAGCACGAAGTCGATGGCCGGAATGGCCAGCATCACGCCGGTCATGCCGCCGATGGTGAAGGTGACCATGAAGCCGATCGTCCACAGCACCGGGCTGGTGAACTGCACGCGGCCGCGGAACATGGTGAACAGCCAGTTGAAGATCTTCACGCCGGTGGGAATGGAGATGATCATCGTCGTGATGCCGAAGAAGGCATTGACGTTGGCACCCGAACCCATGGTGAAGAAGTGGTGCAGCCACACGATGAACGAGAGCACGCCGATGGTGGCCGTGGCGTACACCATGCCCTTGTAGCCGAACAGCGCCTTGCGCGAGAACGTGGCGATCACTTCGGAGAACACGCCGAAGGCCGGCAGCACCAGGATATAGACTTCCGGGTGACCCCAGATCCAGATCAGGTTGATGTACAGCATGGCGTTGCCGCCACCGTCATTGGTGAAGAAGTGCGTGCCCAGGTAACGGTCCAGGGTCAGCAGCACCAGGGTGACGGTCAGCACCGGGAAGGCGGCGATGATCAGCACGTTGGTGACCAGCGCGGTCCAGGTGAACACCGGCATGTGCATCAGCTTCATGCCCGGGGTACGCATCTTCAGGATGGTAATGAAGAAGTTGATACCGCTCAGTGTCGTGCCCAGGCCTGCTACCTGCAGGCCCCAGATGTAGTAATCGACACCTACCCCTGGACTGAACTCCTTGCCCGACAACGGCGGGAAGGCCAGCCAGCCGGTCTGCGCGAATTCACCCACGCCCAGCGAGATCATCACCAGGCCCGCGCCCGCCACGAACAGCCAGAAGCTGAGCGAGTTGACGAACGGGAAGGCCACGTCGCGCGCGCCGATCTGCAGCGGCACCACGACGTTCATCAGGCCGGTGATCAGCGGCATCGCCACGAAGAAGATCATGATCACGCCGTGGGCGGTGAAGATCTGGTCGTAGTGGTGCGGCGGCAGGAAGCCTTCGGCGCCGTTGGCGGCGATGGCCTGCTGGGTACGCATCATGATGGCGTCGGCGAAGCCGCGCAGCAGCATGACGAAGGCGACGATGAGGTACATCGCGCCGATCTTCTTGTGGTCGACCGAGGTGAACCACTCTTTCCAGAGATAGCCCCACAGCTTGAACTTGGTGATCAGGGCCAGCACGAGCAGGCCACCGATCCCCGCGCCGATCAGCGTGGAAATGATGATCGGGTCGTGCGGGATGTCAGCGAATGTCAGTTTACCCAACGGATTCATGCTTATTCTCCCGAGCCTGCGTGGCCGGCGTGACCGGCGGCGGCGTGCTCGTCTGCAGTGTGTCCGGCATGTTCGGCCGGCATGTCATGGGCACCGGCCGGCATGTCGTGGCCTTCGTGGCTTTCGCCCGCGGCGCCGTGCGACATCGCCTTGTGGTCCATGGCCTTGTGGTCCATGCCGTAGTGCTGGTTGTCGCCCATGTGGCGGGCAACGACCCAGTCGAACAGACCGGTTTCGGTGGTACCGAAGTAGGTCACCGGGTGCCACTCGTGGTTCTTGTCGTCCACCAGCGCGCCGAACGCGGCCTGGTCCATCGGGGTGCTCTGCGCACGCACCTTGGCCAGCCACGCCTGGTACTCCTCGGCGGTGACCGAGTTGGCGTCGAAATGCATCTTGCTGAAGCCCGCGCCGCTGTAGTGCGAGGACATGCCCGGGAAGGTGCCGGTCTCGTTGGCGATCAGGTGGAGCTTGGTCTCCATCCCGGTCATCGAGTAGATCATGCTACCCAGGTGCGGGATGAAGAAGGCATTCATCACCGAATCGGACGTGATCTTGAAGTTCAGCGGGGTGTTCACCGGGAAGGTGATTTCGTTGACCGTCGCGATGTTCTCTTCCGGATAGATGAACAACCACTTCCAGTCCAGCGAAATGGCTTCGATCACCACCGGCTTGGTCTGCGAGTCCAGCGGACGGTAAGGATCCAGCGAGTGCGAGGAGCGCCAGGTCAGCACGGCCAGCACCAGCACGATCATGCACGGGATCGACCAGACGACCACTTCGATCGCGGTGGAATGCGACCACTTCGGCTCGTAACGGGCCTTGGTGTTGCTGGCGCGGTACTTCCAGGCGAAGGTGAGGGTCATGATGATGACCGGCACGACGACCAGCAGCATCAGCACGGTGGCCGTGATCAGAAGGGTCTTCTGGTCATGGCCGACCTGGCCCTTCGGGGCCAGAATGGCCGAACTGCAGCCCGTCATGAACACGGACAACGCCAACAGCAGGCCCGGGCGCAGCCAGCGCCCAAGGGATTTCAACGGAATCATCGGTCGATCCAATTGCGTAGGGAATGCCTTCTCACGCCCTTCCCCACCGGCCAAAGCCGGCTGCGCCAGCCCAAGGGGGGACGGCGCAGAGGACGAACATGTCAGCCTTCTAATTTTATGCCGTCACGCACCATTTAAGAAAGGCATTGACAATGATCTGGCGCAGGAAAGGCCCGGAAACAGCTGCGACACGTTGTCGCACACCGGCCAGAAGGCCGAAATCGGCACAGTCAGGCGGCCATGTATAGACAAGAACACCGGCTCGCGCCCGGCACTGCCGATGCTCCGGTAGCGCCGGGCGGTGCCCGGCCAGCGCGGCGCCAGGGTCCACACGAAGGGCAGCCGGACAGAGCCCGGCTCTACGTCGCGCGGTTTCCGAGGGATCGGCTCGATTGCGACGCGCCGGATTATCGCTCAACGCGGGGCCTGACATCCGCGGCCTGAAGAAATGTGTGGCTTCGCTCACGCCTATCAGCGCCATTCAGTGCGCTGCACGTGCCAGACCCGACAAACGGTAGGCGCCGCCTATCGAAACACAAATTCCAACAGAAACAATCACCTTGCCTCGATCCGCCGGCCTCCGCAAGGTCGCCCACGGAGCGCAAAACTCCGAACGACAAAAAATAGTGGATACCCCATGTCGGGAGGGCGGCTAATACAAGACCCTTCACGGGGGAATACGCCCGCCGTTCTGTCGTTCACGGTTTTGACCTCCCGACGCCCTCGCCCTGACCGGCGAGGGCCATTTCCCCAGATGGAGGCAAGCGCATGACCCAACATCCCGCCCAGGCACCGGAAGACGACACCCACCCCCGCCTTCCGCGTTACTCCCCCTCTTACCACCACAACATCCGCGCCATGCCGCAGATCAGCGAACTCCACCGCGACAAGTTCGGCCCCCTGCCCCTGATCACGCTCAGCGGCGCCTGGCTGCGGACCTTCGGGTTCACCGTGGGCCTGCAGGTGCGGATCGAGGCCACGCCGGACCAGATCATCCTGAGGCCGATATGGACCGGGGAACCGGGCGCTGCAACAGCCAACGCGACCCAGGAGCCCACCGTCCGCTACACCGACGTAGCGGACCGGTAGAGCCAGGCCCTGCCTGGCGGCTCTCCCGCCGGCCGAACGGCTACGCAGCCACCACCCTGTTCGGGCACTGCGCACCACTGGCAACATCCGCCATGTTCTGCAGCGTGATGCTGCAGATCTCCTGCAGCGCCTCCACGGTGAAGAATCCCTGGTGACCGGTCACCAGGACGTTCGGGAAGGTCATCAGCCGCTGGAACAGGTCATCGTCGATGATCTCCCCGGACAGGTCCTGGAAGAACAGCGCGCTTTCCTGTTCGTAGACGTCGATGGCCAGATGGCCCAGATGGCGGGACTTGAGCGCGCGCACCACCGCGTCTGTGTTGACCAGACCGCCGCGTGAGGTATTCACCAGCATCGCGCCCGGCTTCATCACCGCCAGCGACTCCTCGTTGATCAGGTGATGCGTTTCAGGTGTAAGCGGGCAATGCAGGGACACGATGTCCGAGCGGGCCAGCAGTTCCTCCAGCGCCACGGACTCGCCCACCGCCGAGAACCCGGGCGACGGGTAAGGATCGGCGCCAAGCACGACGCAGCCCATGCCGTTGAAGATTCGCGCCGTGGCCAGTCCGATCTTGCCGGTCCCCACGATGCCCACGGTCTTGCCGTGCAGGGTGCGGCCCAGCAGGCCATCCAGCATGAAGTTGCCCTCGCGCACCCGGTTGTAGGCACGGTGGGTCTGCCGGTTGAGGGCCATGACCAGCGCCAGCGCATGCTCGGCCACCGCTTCGGGCGAGTACGCCGGCACCCGGGCCACCAGCAGCCCCATTGCCGCGGCAGCCACCAGGTCCACATTGTTGAACCCCGCGCAGCGCAGCAGGATCGCCCGCACCCCCAGCCCATGCAGGGCCTGAAGCACGGGCGCATCCAGGCGGTCGTTGACGAATACGCACACCGCGTCGAACCCCTGCGCCAGGCCGGCCGTAGTAGCGTCCAGCGCCACATCGAAGTAGGCCAGCTCAAACCCCTGACCGGCATGGTCGCGCGCATTCGCTTCATCGAGGAAGCGGCGGTCGTACGGGCGGGCGCTGAACACGGCGGTTTTCATGGGGGATGACCTTGGGCGTGATGCCCAGTAGACCAGAACCCCGCCCAGGAGAGAAACGCCCATGCACCCCATCTGGCGCAAGCGGTTGCTCGCCTACCTGCCGGTCATCTTCAACGCCGCTTCCGGCAATCGCTCGCCACTGAGGCGGATCTGCGCCAGCGCTTCATCAATGTGGGTCAGGTCGGCCTGGTCCAGGACCAGATCAACGGCACCGAGATTCTCATCAAGGCGATGCAGCTTGGTGGTGCCCGGGATCGGTGAGATCCAGGGTTTCTGCGCCAGCAGCCAGGCCAGCGCCACCTGCGCAGGCGTTGCCGCCTTTTCCTTCGCCATCGCTTTCACCACCTCCACCAACGCCATGTTGGCCCGGCGTGCCTCGGCGGAGAAGCGCGGCACCGCATTGCGGAAGTCGCTGGCGTCGAACTGCGTGTGTTCGTCGATCTTGCCGGTCAGGAACCCTGCGCCCAGTGGACTGAACGGCACAAAGCCAATGCCCAGTTCTTCCAGCAGCGGCAGCAGTGCCTGCTCCGGCTCGCGCCAGAACAGCGAGTACTCACTCTGCACGGCGGTGAGCGGCTGCACGGCATGCGCCCGGCGAATGGTCTGCACGCCTGCTTCGGACAAGCCGAAGTGCGCCACCTTTCCTTCCGCGATCAATTCCTTCACCGCACCGGCCACATCTTCAATCGGCACGGCCGGATCTACCCGGTGCTGGTAAAGAAGATCGATGCGGTCGGTACGCAAGCGCTTGAGGCTGGCCTCCACCGCCGCCTTGATGTGCGCCGGCTGGCTGTTGGTGCCCGGCCCGCGCGCGCCGGTGACCGGGTCGATGTCGAAGCCGAACTTGGTGGCGATCACCACCTGGTCGCGCACCGGTGCCAGCGCTTGGCCCACCAGCGTTTCGTTGGCGAACGGACCGTAGGCCTCGGCGGTATCGAAATGGGTGATGCCGCGCTCCACGGCGGTGCGGATCAGCGCGATCATCTCCTGCCGGTCCGCCGCTGGGCCGTAGGCCGCGCTCATGCCCATGCAGCCCAGGCCCAGGGCGGACACCTGCAGGCCTTGTCCAAGCGTACGCATCTTCATTGCGAATTCCTCATCGAGCAGTGGGCGGCGTGGCAAGCCAGGCGTTGACGCTTTCCATCGTCCTGCGTTCCTGGTCGGCTTCCATCACGAAGGCATCCAGGAGGCGTGCCTTGGGTGCATGGCGGGCCAGCACGCGCAGGCTGCTGCCCACGCCATAGCCGCCATGGGTGATGAACGGCACGATGGTCTTGCCGCTCATGTCGTGGCGGGACAGCAGCGAGCGGATCACCGGCGGTGCGGTTTCGCCCCAGATCGGAAAGCCAAGGTAGACCGTGTCGTAGCGCGCGATATCGGCAATCGCCGAGCGCAGCGCCGGTTCAACGCCGTCGTCGCGCTCCTGCCGGGCCTGCGCCACGGTTTCCAGGTAGTCGGCCGGGTAGTCCGTCGCGGGGAGGATCTCGACCAGGTCGCTGGGCATGCTGCGGTGGATCAGCCCGGCAATGACCCGGGTGTTTCCCGAGCGGGAAAAGTACGCGACCAGCGTCCGCGCGTTCGACGCGGCAGGGGTGACCGGCGCGTCCGGGTCTTCGGCGGCGCATCCCAGCGGGAGCGAGGCCAGTGCCGCCACCACCGCCCGCCGGCCGGGATTGGGAGAGGGAATCGTCATGGCGCCAATCTACGCCCCCACGAACCATGCTTGCAGGGGCATAATCGAATATCGCTTATAGCCGGGGCGTATCAATGAGTGTGGAGAACTACGAGCAGCTGGCCATGTTCGCGCTGGTCGCGCGCGAACGCAGCTTTACCCGCGCCGCCGCCCAGCTGGGCATGTCCCAGCCCGCGCTGAGCCGGTCCATGCGCCAGCTCGAAGAGCGCCTTGGCGTGCGCCTGCTTGCCCGCACCACCCGCAGCGTGTCGCCGACCGAGGCAGGTGAACAGCTGCTGCGGGTAATTGCCCCGCGCTTCGAGGAGATCGACACCGAGCTGGCCCAGCTGAATGCCTTCCGCGACAAGCCGGCCGGCCGCCTGCGCATCACCGCCGGCGAACATGCGGCGCTGACCATCATGCAGCCGGTGCTGGGGAAACTGCTGCCCGCACACCCCGACCTCAACATCGAAGTGATCGTCGACTACGGCCTGACCGACATCGTCGCCGAAGGCTTTGATGCCGGCATCCGCATGGGGGAGCAGCTGGCCAAGGACATGATCGCCGTGCGCGTCGGGCCGGACCTGCGCATGGCGGTGGTCGGCGCGCCGGCCTACTTCCAGCGCCATCCGAAACCGAAGTCGCCGCACGATCTCACCGGCCACAACTGCATCACCATCCGCCTGCCTACGCACGGCGGCATCTACGCCTGGGAGTTTGAAAAAAAGGGCCAGGAGCTGAAGGTCCGCGTGGAGGGCCAGCTGGTCTTCAACAACATCGCCCTGCGCCTGGGCGCGGCCCTGGAAGGCCTGGGCCTGGCCTACATGCCCGAAGACCTGGTGCGCCCGCACGTGCAGGCCGGAACGCTGGTGCACGTGCTGCAGGACTGGTGCCCTTCCTTCCCCGGCTACCATCTTTACTACCCCAGCCGCCGGCAGTCCTCGCCGGCGTTTACCCTGCTGCGGGATGCGCTGCGCTACCAGGGCTGAGCGCTTCCGCGACGGCGTTGCATCAGGGCGAGGGTGCCGGGGTCTGTTCCAGTGCCTGCACCGCCCGGGCAGATGCGGCGGGGTCGCCGTTGTGGGCGAGCAGCTGGGCCACGTGCTCCAGTTGCGCGCGGGTCAGCCCCACACGTTGGCTGGCGGCCATGTGCGAGCGCAGCTGGCCTTCCACGCCGGGCATGGCGGCCAGCGCGCCTACCGTGGCCAGTTCGCGGCTCTGCCAGTCCAGGTTGTCGCGCTCGAAGATGTCGCCGAACAGGTGCGTCTGCAGGTACTGGTTGATCACCGGCGCGAACGTCATGACCGGCCCCGTCACCGGCGCGCCGGAGATACGGGTCTGGTTGGCGGTGCCCACCTTGCGCAGCGCATCGCCCACCGGGATCTCGCGCTGCGGCGCCTTACCCGGCGCATCCTGTTTGCCCTGCTCCCTGCGCGTATCGACCACGGTCATCAACTCCGTGAGCGCATTGAGGCTCTTCGGGAAGCCGGTGTACGCATACATCTGCACCAGTATCTCCTTGGCCTCGCTGATGTTCAGCCCGGCATCCAGGCCGCGATTCAACGCGGCGCTGAGCTGCGGCAGGTTGCTGGTCGCCGCGGCGGCCGCGATCAGCGGAATGGCCTGCTGCCGTTCCGAGAGCGCGCCGGGCACCGGGACGTCGGTGGCCGTTCCTGCCTCGCCATACTCCGCGTCGCTGACCTGCTCCATCCAGGTCACGGTCTTGCCATCGGCCACGCCGGTCACCGCGAGGTGGGTCATGGCGCTGTGCGGCGCCGCGCCGTGCCAGTGCTTCACACCGGGTGGGCACACCACCACGTCGCCGGGACGGATCTGCTGCACCGGCTTGCCCCATTCCTGGGTGAGCCCGATGCCGGAGGTCACCACCAGGCGCTGGCCCGCCGGGTGGGTATGCCATGCCGAATGGGCGCCCGGCTCGAAGCTGACGTAGGCGGCCGAGGCTTCGACGTCGGCGTCGGCCGCAAACAGCGGGTCCACGCGGACTTTGCCGACGAAATTGGCCGCAGGGCCCGCGAACGAAGCCTGGGTCCCGGCACGGGTGATCTGCTGGGTTTGGGATTCTGCCGCACCGGCGAACGGTGCGGCTACGCTGAGTGCCAGGCCAAGCATGGCATTGCGGCCGGAAGAGGTAGGGTGATCGGTCATGGGGTCAGGGTCCTTGCATAGAAGGTGGTGAGCTTGGCCACTGCGGCGTCCACGTGACGCGGCACCCAGTAGGTATCGATATGGGTTGCGCCGTCCAGCAGCACCAGCTCCTTGTCGGTGGTGCCGGTCGCCTTCGCAAAAGCGTCCTCGGTCATGTAGAGGCTGTCGGCCTTGCTGCCGGCAATCATCAGCAGCGGCTGGTCGATCAGCGCGATCTGGTCGGTGGCGTCGAACCGCGTCAGGTCCAGCAGGCTGCTGGTGGTGTAGCGGAAGGTGGAGTTGGGGTGGGCGTGGGTCTTCCAGTAGTACGCATAGCCCTGGCGGTACAGGTCGAACGGGAGTTTGGCGATCTGTTCGTCGCTGAGGTTGGCATCGCCTGAGTACAGCACCTCACCCCCGGCCGCCTCCTGCGCGCGCGCATCGGTGGCCTGCTGCAGGCGCTGCTGGATCGTCTGCAGCTGCGAGTCCACATAACCGTTGCGGCGTACGCGGCCGGAATTGAACATGCTGATGGTGGCCACGGCCTTGAAACGCTTGTCGGTCTGCGCCGCCGCGAGCGAGTAACCTCCACCGCCGCAGATGCCCAGCAGCCCCATCCGTGCGTTGTCCACCCAGGGAAAACGACTCATGTAGTCCGCCATGCCGTGGATGTCTTCGATGCGGTGCGCGGGTTTGTCCACGCTGCGGGGCTGGCCGCCGCTTGCACCCTGATAGGCCGCGTCGGCGGTGATGGCGATGTAGCCCTGCTCGGCCAGGCGCTGGGCGTACAGACCCGCCACCTGCTCCTTCACCCCGCCATTGGGATGGGCAACGACGACGGTGGGATACTTCCGCGATGCATCGAAATGGGCCGGTGTATAGAAGTTGGCCGAGATCTCGATGCCATCCAGCGAATAGGTGACCGGATGGATGTTCACCTGATCCGGCACGTTGCGCGTGATCGCGCCTTCGTAAGCCAAGGTGTAGGGGTTGCGCGTGTAATCGGCGGCGGCGGCGTTGCCTGCGGCCAGGCCAATGGACAGCGCCAGCAGGGTGGCGGGCACGAGGTGCTTCATTCGGGGGGTCTCCCAGTCCGGACATTTCCTTACCGACGCGGGATGCCCGCGTCGACCAGGTCAGGGCCCAAATCTACCCGCCACCGATTTATGGAAACAGGGCATCAACTGGATATCAGTCATGCACCATAAGCATGAATCATCGGTGGCGGCGCAGCGGCGTTGAGTGCGGGTGGTCCCGCTGCTCAACGGTCCAGCTGCTTCTCCTGCAGGAACCTGCTCACCAGATCGGCAATCTCAACATTGTTGAGGTCGGAGAACAGGAAGTGGCTGTTGCCGCGAATGCCTTTCTCCGGCAGATGGATCAGGGTGACATTGCCGCCCTGCCGATTGACCGCGTCGCGCCAGGCACGCGCCATTTCCAGGCGCGCGCGCCAGCTGTCCTGCGCGGGCGCGCTGATCGGCCTTTCAGGGATGTTGTCGCCGTACAGCACCAGGATGGGGATCCGGGTAAGGGCCTTGAACTCCTCCGGCGAGACCACGACCGGTGCGACGGTGTCGAACGCGCTGGGGATCGGTGCCGGCGCATCGTCCTTGGAAAACACGAAGCTGCTGCCGGGCTCGAAGGCCACGATGGCGCGCACGTTGGGACTCTTGATTGCGGTCATCCAGCCCGGACCACCGGCCTGCGAATGCGTAAAGAGGATCGCCGGCCCGGTCTTCTGCAACAGCGCGGTGACACCGTCGGAGACCACGCCGATGTCGTACGGCCCGGTGTTGGGGGTGAACGAACGGAAGAACTGATCCAGCGTGGCCTCGCCCTTGGGGAACTGGCTGCCCGCAAAGTAGTCGGGCCACAGACCAATGCGGAACTGGTTGAACCACATCTGGTCATCGGCCACCGGCTTCAGGGTGGACTCGACCATGCTTCTTCCGGCCCTGCCGCGTCGTGGCTGGTCGATCAGGTAGGTGGTGAAACGGCGGCGAAGGAAGAGGTTCTGGAAGCCCTCGCGGCCGTCGGCCGTGGTTTCCCAACTCCGGGAGGACTGCCCCGCGCCGTGCCACATGACGATCGGCAGCGGACGCGCGTTCACCGGCACCTGGTAGAACGCATAGACGTGATCGCCATGGTAGCTCTGGCCATCGGGCTTGGCAGGGTGCAACGCGTCAAAGGCGCCTGGCTGCTGCTGCACCGTGCCGCCGGCGACGAAGCTTCCCTGCGATTGAATCTGCAGCGGTTCGCCGGCGTTGCTGGTCGCGGTGCCGAGCAGCGCCGCGATGCAGAAAACGGCCGAGGCCAGGCCAGGGAGCACAGTGCGGGAGATCGTGCGAGTCTGCATGGACCACTCCGTGTCGGATAGTCAGTGGAATCTACGCGCGCGCGGGTAGCGGAAAAAGTGCGCGAGGGACATATGACCCATGCATGGGAGATATGTATCCCGTTCAAGGGAACCGGCCTCGCTATCGCGCCGTCTCAACCTGTGACTCTGGCCGACACTACGATCTGCGCCATGAGCACAGTCCACGACCACAGCCCCCCCAACGACCCATCGAAGCCCCGCGCCGAGCGCCCCGAGATGTTTGGCCACCTGTTCATGGGGCCGGACCAGCGCTCGCCGCTTGAGCAACGGGAGGCCCAACGCAGGGAGCATGCGCGTCGCAGCGGGAAAGGACGTACGAACTGGTGGAAACGCGAACAGGCGACCAGCAGCTGACGCCAGCCCTGCACCTTCGGTTTGCCGGCGGGGTGCCAGCCTCGCGACATCCACATGCCCCTGATCGGGCATCGGCTAAGCTTCCCGCCTGACCCGAAGACGGACCCCATTGCATGCCCTCTCCTCCCACGCGTGCCGGATGTGCCTTGTGCCGCGATGCGGAGCCGCTGCCGTTCGACTTCAGCTACGCATTCCAGCCCATTGTCGACATACAAGCGCGCAAGGTGTTCGCGCATGAGGCGCTGGTACGGGGTCCGGCGGGCGAACCGGCCGACACGGTGCTGTCGCGCGTGACCACCGACAACCGGTACTCGTTCGACCAGGCGTGCCGTGAAAAGGCCATCCGGATCGCGGCCGGGTTGCAGCTGCCGTCCTGCCTTTCGATCAATTTCCTGCCCAATGCCATCTATCGGCCGGAAGTATGCATCCGTTCCACCCTGCAGGCGGCCGAACGATATGGCTTTCCGGTGGAGCGGATCATCTTTGAAACCGTGGAGGGGGAACAGGTCAGCGATGGCAAATGGCTGGCCGAAATCCTGAGCGAGTACAAGCGCATCGGCTTCAAGACGGCCATTGATGATTTCGGCGCTGGCTTCGCCGGCCTGAACCTGCTGGCCGATTTCCAACCGGATATCGTCAAGCTGGACATGGCGTTGATCCGCGGCATCGACCACAGCCGGTCACGACGCGCGATCGTGGCCGGGGCGATCGCCATGTGCGACGCGCTGGATATCGAGGTGATCGCCGAAGGAATCGAAACTGCGGATGAGGCGCGATGCCTGTCCGATCTTGGCATCCGCCTGATGCAGGGCTACTGGTTCGGCCGCCCACGCTTCGAGCAGGCCGCAGGCGAGGCCGACATTCCCTGGCGCGCCTGAGGCCAAGGTTAACAGCGGCCGCTCCCATCCGACGCACGCGCCAGCGTGTCATGGACCCGCATGGCAGCCTGGCCTAGTATCGGCAGCTGCCGAATGCCATGACGGGATGTGCGTGAACAGCTTTGAGAGATTCAACGGCCGCCGTAGCGGCAAGGGCGGTCAGGTGGCCATCCTCGCCCACGGCTTCGGAACCGACCAGACTGCCTGGAGCGCCCTGCTCCCGTGGTTCGAAGCGCGTTACGACGTGGTGTCGTTCGACCTCGCCGGCTGTAGACCCCACGGCGCGGACACCTACGATTTCGACCGGCACGGTTCGCTGTTCGGCTATGCCGACGACCTGCTCGAGATCATGGACGACCTGGCGCTGCGCGACTGCGTGTATGTCGGCCATTCCATGAGCGGCATGATCGGTGCGGTGGCCGCGGTGGCCCGCCCGGAACTGTTCGACCGCCTGGTCACGGTGGGGGCTTCGCCGCGTTACCTGGACGACACCGGCTACACCGGCGGCTTCCAGGCAGCGGATCTGGACACCCTGTTCGACAGCATGAGCGCCAACTACCAGGCCTGGGTGGCCGGGTTCGCGCCCATGGTAGTGGGCGTGGACAACGGGCAGGTGGTGGCCGACTTCTCGCGCACGCTGTTCCAGATGCGCCCGGACGTCGCGCTCAACACCTCGCGCACGATCTTCAACTCCGACATGCGTGCGCTGGCCGCGCAGCTGACCCGACCCGTGCACGTGATCCAGACGGCGGTCGACATGGCCGTACCGGTGCAGGTGGGGCATTGGCTGGAAGCGGCCATCCCGAGCGCTACGCTGGATGTCATCGACGCCGAGGGTCATCTTCCGCACATGACCGCCCCCGCCGAAGTCGCCCGCATCCTCGAGCACCGCCTGGCGGCACACGCGGCATGAGCACTGCCGACAGCGACGCCCTCGCTGGCCTCTGCCACTTCGCCCAGCTCGCTTCCGGTGCGGATCTGGTCATGGCGGTGGAGATCGAAGCCAATGGCTGGGCAGGCTGGGCCGCATCGTTCCCGGCCATGCCATTTTCCGGATTCAGCCTGGCCCGTAGCGGCATCCTGGAGCACAGCTGGTCGGGCGAACCGGTGGCTGCCACCGGATTCCGCTTGCCCACCGCCCTGCTGCATGGATTGAACGGAGCACCGACGCGGCTGCTGTTCGTGCCCGCCCCGTCCCTGGGCGCACCGCTGAGCGGCCTGCTGGTGCTGTGGAAAGGCGAGATGTCCGCCACGCCATTGACCCCACAAATTCCGCTGCTGGCCACGAGCGTGGCCCGGCTGCTGTCGGCACGGCGCGAAAAGCTGCGCGAAGTGACGGTGCAGAACCAGTTCATCGATCTGGTCGAGAGCGTGCCTGCCGGGATCGTGCTGATGGAAGGCGACGGCGTCAGCGCGGTGATCAACGAGCGTGCCGCTGACCTGCTGGCCTGCCCGCCCGGCAACCATCGCGCACGCGACCTTGCCGAACCCATGCGTACCCTGCGGCAGCGGTGCGACAACCATGCCTAGCTTGAACAGGCCTACGGCGCGCAGGTGGGGAATGTCAGTTTCGCTTCCACCCTGAGCTGGGCCCTGGGCGAGCGCACGATCGAGGTGGATACCCATCCCGTACGCGGGAACGGCGAATACGGTCGCATCTGGCTGTTCACCGACGTCACCGCCGAGCGGCTGATGGCCGCCGAGCTGCGACGCCTGGCCACCTCCGACCCGCTGACCGGTATCCCGAACCGCCGCCACTTTGAAGAGCGCTCCGCGCAGATCATCGCCGCGCGCGAAGCCACCGGCCATTCGGTGGCCGTGCTGATGGTCGACGTCGACCATTTCAAGAAGATCAACGACAGCCACGGCCATCCTGCGGGCGATGAGGTGCTGAAGATAGTCGCCAAGCGCTGCCGGGAGGCGCTGCGCGAGCGCGACCTGTTCGCGCGCTTTGGCGGGGAGGAGTTTGTCGCGCTGCTGGCCGCCCCTGCCGTCGAGGACGCGCCTGCGGTGGCCGAACGGATGCGCGAGGCCGTGGCCGCCACGACCATCGAGATCGGCGATACCCGCATCAATGTAACGGTGAGCATCGGCGCCGCGTTGGGTGAGGCGCTGCCGGGGAGTGACCAGCCGCTGCTGGCGGACCTGATCGCGCGTGCGGATGGGGCGCTTTACCGGGCCAAGGCGGGCGGGCGCAACCGGGTTACCATGGCGTTGGAGTGAGGGAAAGGGACGTCGAATGAAGCGCACCTGCCAGTTGCTGCAATTGCTTACCGCCTTGGCGGCCAGTTCGCTGACAGTGAATGCCGGCTTCGCTCAGAACCCTGGCTCGGATCGTGCTGCACAGCGCATAGCCGAGCAATCCGAGGTCAGCGCGTTGAACGCCCGCCTTCAGAGGGAGCGGCCTGATACCTTCGCTGGGCTTTGGATTGAAAAGTCGCCCGAGCTCAAGGTAGTAGTCCGGTTCACGGGTGATGCCAAGGGCCAGCTTGCCCCCTTCACGAAGGATCCGCGCTACGTTGCGGAGACAGCACCGCGATCCCTGGAACTGCTCCTTGCCACGCAGCAGGAGATGATGCATCAGTTGAGCGCAGCCGGAATCAATTTCGAAGCGGGCGTGGACATCAAACGATCGGAAATCACGCTATATGTGTTGGATACGCAGACCGCTCGGGATACGCTTGCCGGACTCCTTTCCAGCGTTGATTTCATTCGCATCGAGAAGACGACAGGCTTCATACAGACCACCGCCGTCTCCGGCGGGCCGCTTCTCGACGGAGTTGGCACCGACCGATAGAAATACGGCCAGGTTCGAAGCCGTTGCGCTGGACGTGGAAAAAAGGGGTAGTTCGCATGAAGATGCATGGTATCAACAGCACCACCTTTACCATCGGTCTATGCGGTCTGGCGCTGTTCGCCACCACGGCCGACAGGACATTCCTCCCGGTCGCCTGCATCGCCGGCGTCGTACTGGTGGCAGCCAGGATGACCGATTCGCGGCAGAAGCGGTCACGCAGCAGATCGACCGATATCGATTGACGCGGCTGCAGGGCAGAGACAGCGTACGGCGCTGGACGCCGCGCGAACATGGACAGGCGCTGCCAAGTCAAAACAAAAGCCCCCGACCAAGGCCGGGGCTTCCTGCTGGAACTGGTGCCGAAAATAGGAATCGAACTTACGACCGGCCATCTACGAGTCAAGTCCCGCCGCCTTTCAGGCCCCAAGCGATCTGGACCGTCCGTTGTGGAAGCCTACGAAATCAATGAGCTCTTCGATCTCAATCCCTCGATTGTTGGGCTCATCGTCGGATCCCAAGCCGGTTTCCGCAAACTCTTGAAGCAAAACATCAATCAATTGCTCGCGATCACGTGGAATGAGGAATCTCACGCCCGCTTCCGGGAGGGGAAACCGGTGTTTCGCTGCGATTTCAACCAGGAGAGGGAGCAGGCGGGATGCGTTCGCTTTTTCCATTTTCATTTCACCTTCGGGTCTCTCAGCCCTTCGTTATTCCTCGGGATGGCAGTAATGGCCTTCCCTTCGCTGTTTAAAACCACCTTCGCATCTTTTCCAATGTAGGCGGTCTTAGCACCGGTCTGCTCGACGATCTTTGCGGGTTCTTTTACTGCCGATAGTATGGCCTTTGCAGCGACACCCCTGCCTCCGTCGCGGGAGATTGCCTGGTTCAGCCCATGCTTGGTGTACCCGGTGATCTTTGCCGCCACAGCCCCAGAGGTTCCCGTGACGCCAGCGGCTCCCGCACCAATCTCGGCAGCCGTGGCCACTGCTCCTGGATTCGCCATCGCGGCTAGACCTGCCTCCGCGAGCACCGGCGCAGCTAGGATTGCAGTCAGTGCAACGCCAATCGCGGGTCCAAGCCTGTCGTTTGGACTCTGGACCGGTGGATCAATCGCCCCCCCATTAGTCGCGTTATTGACTAGCGCGAAGGCTGCACCACTCCCCCGCCCATCCGGGTCAGTGAACGTGTCCGGTGTAACCCGGCCCGTCCGTCACCTGACCGTCCACCACTCCACCGTAGGGCTCGTAGTCATTGCGCTTGACCACGTTGCCGTTGGCATCGCTCTCGGCCACGACCGAGCCCAGCGCGCCCGTGTGGATGTACGTGACTGTCTCCTGGGCGATAGCAGATGACGAAACGCCAAGGCCCATCATCAGCACGCAGCACAGCCGGGCGGCTACGGCACCCACCTTACCGGAATAAAAAAAAAGCCCCGACCTAGGCCGGGGCTTTTCATGCAACTGGTGCCGGAAATAGGAATCGAACCTACGACCTACGCATTACGAATGCGCCGCTCTACCAACTGAGCTATTCCGGCTGAGCAGGCAATTCTAAGGTGCGCGGGTCAGGCGGTCAATTGCGGGCCTCCCTCCTCCGGGAAGGCCCGCCCCGCCTGCCATCCGGGGCACCAGGCGTTGACGCGCCCGGCCCTACAGTGGGCGCGTTGCCCTCTGGAGAGCCCCATGCGCCCCTGCACCCGTCTGGCCGGCCTGCTGCTTGCTTCCCTGCTGTGTACTTCCCAGGCGATCGCCGAGTCCCCCGCCCCGGCACCGCCGGACCAGCAATGGCAGCCGCTGTTCCAGCAGGTCCAGGGCGCGCACCTTTTCAAGGACCAGAAGACCTTCGCGGATGCCCTCCCGACGGCCGTTTCCGGCGACGTCCTTGCTGCCTGGCAGACTGAACGGATAAATCCGGGCTTCTCGCTGGACGCATTCGTCGCCAAGCACTTCACGGTCCCGGTGGACGGGGCCGCCTACGTACCGCCCGCCGGGGAAACCCTGCGCGCCCACATCGAGGGCTTGTGGCCGGTGCTGACCCGCACCACGCAGACGGTGGACCCGCGAGGCTCGCTGCTGCCCCTGCCCAACCCCTACGTGGTACCCGGCGGGCGCTTCCGCGAGGTGTACTACTGGGACAGCTACTTCACCCTGCTTGGCCTGGCCTCCAGCGGGCGTTGGCAGCAGGTGCGCGACATGGTGGACAACTTCGCATGGCAGCTGGACCAGTACGGGCATATTCCCAATGGCAATCGCAGCTATTACCTGAGCCGCTCGCAGCCGCCGTTCTTCAGCTTGATGGTGGACCTGCTCGCCACCCATGAGGGCGATGACGCGTATCGCCGCTACCTGCCGCAGCTGCGTACCGAGCATGCATTCTGGATGCGGGGTGCGGAGGGTCTGGCGCCCGGCGCGGCGAGTGAGCGGGTGGTGCGGATGAACGATGGCAGCGTGCTCAACCGGTATTGGGATGCGCGGGCGGTGCCGCGCACCGAGTCGTGGACCGACGACCTGGCGACGGCGGCCACGGTGCCGGACCGGGCGCCGTCGCAGGTGTACCGCGACCTGCGCGCGGGTGCGGAATCGGGCTGGGATTTCAGTTCGCGCTGGCTGGTGCATCCGGCAGACCTTGGCAGCATCCATACCACCGAGATTGTGCCGGTGGATCTGAACAGTCTGCTGTTCCATCTGGAAAGCACGTTGGCGCGGGCCAGCCGGGCGGCGGGGGACCGCGCTTCAGCGCGCGATTTCCGGAAACAGGCGAAGCAGCGGCAACAGGCGATCAACGCGCTGCTGTGGGACGAGCGTCAAGGCTGGTATGCCGATCGTGATCTGGAGCGTGGTACGCCCCGCCCTGCCCTGACGGCCGCGGCGTTGTTCCCGTTGTGGCTGCAGGTGGCCGGCCCGGTGCAGGCCAAGCGGACCGCGCAGGCGGTGGAGGCACAGCTGGTGCGCGAGGGTGGGTTGTTGACCACCACCGAGAACACGGGGCAGCAGTGGGATGCGCCGAACGGCTGGGCGCCGCTGCAGTGGGTGGCCGTAGATGGGTTGCAGCGCTACCAGCAGGACGCACTGGCACGGCGGATCGGGGTGCGCTTCCTGCGTACGGTGCAGACGGTGTATGACCGTGAGGGGAAGTTGGTGGAGAAGTATGTGGTGGATGGGTCGGCGGGTGGTGGTGGTGGCGGTGAGTACCCGTTGCAGGATGGGTTTGGCTGGAGCAATGGGGTGGCGTTGGCGTTGTTGGATCGGTTGTGCGTGGAAAAGAAGCGGTGTGAGTCGGCGGGGGATGTTGGGGAGTGAGCGAGAGCGAAGCGCGCGAGTCGTTATCTGACCGAGCGGGCTATGCAGTATTGCGCTGCGAAGTAGCTGCTTAGTACGCACAGGGTTGCGGCTGGGAGGCCACCGCCGAAGCGGTCCCAGGCCAGTACGGAGTCGCTGATGACGAACAGGACTGCGCCGATTGCGGCCCAGCGGGCGCTTGTGGGCGCCGATGGGGTTGCCGCGTTCTTTGTCCATGCGCGCGCAAGCGCGAGTGTGGCCATCAGCGCTAGCACTACCACGTAAACCACTACCGGGATGCGCAGGTCGTTGGGGAGCAGCGGCCATAGGCCGGCCAGGTTGATGCCGGCGAATACGGCCAGCAATGCGGCTGGGAACAGCATGCCCCGCCCTGCCCTGAAGCCTGCGCGGAAGGCGACGATGTAGCAGAGGTGGGCGAGGAGGAAGGCGATCAGGCCGGGGACGAAGGCGTCGAACGGCAGCATCAGGGCGATGTCGCCGATACAGGAAAACGCCATGCCGAGCAGGATCGCGCGGGCGTAGGTGCGGTGGGCGGAGGGTGTGTCGGGTGCCGACCAACGGTCGGCACTACCGAGGGCTATGGACGCTATCAGCAGCGTGGTCAGCGGCTTGGCTATCCAGTGCAGCCAGCGGCCGTCGCCGTCGAGCGACGCGCCGACGATGGCGGCTATCGCCGCCAGCAGGATCGGTGCGTCGCGGCGTGGGTTCATCTCGCTTTCCAGAGCTCGGCCAGGCGGTCGGGCTTGCCGGCGATGCGCTGCAGCGTGGGGTACTGCAGGCCGCCGTGGTAGTCGAGCTTGACGGTGTCGATGCGGTCGAAGTTACGTACCAGCAGGGTGAGCGGCGCCTTGTCGGTCTTCGCGGCGGCGACCGCTTCCTTCAGGTCCTCGCCCTTGAACACGCGGCCGTTCAGCGCGAGCACGTTCATGCCCGGGGCCAGGCCGGCGTTGAAGGCGGGGCTGTCCCACAGCACGTCGGTGACGGCGCCCGCTTCGGTGACCGCCAGGCCCAGCGAGTACAACAGGTTGGTGTTCTTGGCGCGGGTTTCCTGCGCCTTGAAGGCGTCGTTCGGGGTGTCGGTGTAGACCAGCTTCCAGCCCGCCGCTTGGAGGCCGCCGATGAGCGGGCCGTGGCCGTCCAGGCGCTCGCGCAGGAAGCTGGCCCAGTCGAACGGGGCGATGCCGTTCAAGGTGCTGACCACTTCGTCGAAGGTATATGGATTCACGTTCCAGTCGCCATCATGCATGCCGAAGAAGGCCTTGGCGAAGTCATCCAGGCTGCGTTTGTTGCCGGTCAGCGCACGCAGCTTGCCCTCGACTTCCAGCCACACCATCTGCCCGCCAGAGTAGTAGTCCTCGCTCATCTGGTAGTTGCGGAAGGCCAGCGCGCGGCGCTGGGCGATGGTGGGGTCGTTGGTGGTGTCCTGCAGGTTGCGCCAGGCCAGGCCGGGACGACCGCGATCATAGGTGGCCGCGACATTGGCCAGCATGTCGCGGGTCTGGTCGTTGCTCCACAGCCCCGAGCGCGCAGCCAGCACGTGGCCCCAGAACTGGGTCTGGCCTTCGTACAGCCACAGCAGGCTGTCGCCCATGGGCACGTTGAAGTTGGCGGTGGTGAGGTCGGCGCCACGACGGTACTTGCCGTTCCAGGAGTGGTTGAATTCGTGCGGCAGCAGGTCGCGGCCGAGCCAGGTCTTGTCCCACTCGGTGAAGTAGCCGGTGTCGCCGCTGTTCTCGCTGGAGCGCTGGTGTTCAAGGCCGATGCCGCCAAGTTTGCTGGTGAGCGCGAGCAGGAAGTCGTAACGGTCGAAGTGGCGTGCGCCGTAGAGCTTGTACATCTGCTGCACCAACGCGCGGTGCGCCTGCAGCTGTTCGGGCTTGGTCACCAGCGACTTTGCGTCGTCGGCGAACACGTTCAGGCGCACCGGCACCTTGGCGCCGGGGTCGAGGTCGAACTGCTGGTAGTGGCGGCCAGCGAACAGCGGCGAGTCGACCAGGTGGTCGTAGCTGATCGGCTTGAACACCACGGTGTCGCCGTCGCGGCGTTCGGTGTCCAGCGCGGTGGCGTAGGACCAGCCCGGCGGCAGGGTGACGCTGGCCTGGGCCTGGATGTTGCGGGTGATCACGCCGGCCGGGTACAGGGAATTGGCGTTCCACTGCAGGTTGAGCATTTCCGGCGTCATCACCACCCGCCCCTGCCCTGCGCCCTGCGAGGAGAGGAACTTGAAGTTGGCGACCACTTCGCTGGCGCCCTGCGGCACGTCGACAGTGAAGGCATAGACGTCGTACGGGTCGCGGGTCCAGGCCAGCGGTTTGCCGTTGGCGGTGACCACCAGGCCGGCGAGCTTGTCGATGGGGCCGCTGGGGGAATGCGCGCCGGGCAGCCACTGCGGGTACAGCAGAGTCAGCGGGCCGGGTTTGGCGGGAACGGTGGCCTTGACCTTGAAGATGCGGTGGCCGATGTCGCGCGCGTCGACGTCGATGCGCAGCAGGCCGGGGAAGGCAACGTCCTGCGGCGGGGGGGTCTGCGCATGCACGCCGGTGGTGGTGGCGGCGAGAAGCACGGAGAGGACGGCGGCACGCAGTTTCATCGAAGACGGTTCCGGCATACGAAAGGATCGATGCTAGACCTGCGGGGAGGTGCAGCCCCATGGCCAAAGGTCATGTCTTCGGTGCGGAAGAGCGTACCGACCAACGGTCGGTACCTACCGGGCGGTTTCCGCCATGAATGGCAAAGCCACGCACCGGTCGGTAGGTGACGACCGTTGGTCGTCATCGCAGGTAGGTGATGACCGTTGGTCGTCATCGCAGGTAGGTGACGACCGTTGGTCGTCACGCCAGGAACGGTAGGTGACGACCGTTGGTCGTCACACCAATCAGGAGATGAGGCGCAGCCTCAGCTCCTTCGGCAACGCAAACACCATCGATTCCGGCTCGCCTTCCAGCTCGCCTACGTTCCCCGCACCCAGTTCCTTCAGGCGCGCGATCACGCCGTCCACCAGTACCTGCGGTGCGGAGGCACCGGCAGTGAGGCCGATGTGCTGCTTGCCCACCACCCACGCCGGGTCGATTTCGTCGGCGCCGTCGATCAGGTAGCTTTCCACGCCGTCGCGACGGGCCAGTTCGCTGAGGCGGTTGGAGTTGGAACTGTTCGGCGAGCCCACCACCAGCACCAGGTCGCAGCGCTTGGCCAGGTCACGCACTGCGTCCTGGCGGTTCTGCGTGGCGTAGCAGATGTCGTCGTTCTTCGGGCCCTGCATCGCCGGGAAACGGGCGCGCAGTGCGTCGATGATGCCGCGGGTGTCGTCCACCGAGAGCGTGGTCTGGGTGGTGTAGGCGAAGTTGTCCGGCTGGTTGAGTTCCAGCGTGGCCACCTGCTCCACATCTTCCACCAGATAGATGGTGCCGCTGCCGGCTTCCTGCTTCCACTGGCCCATGGTGCCTTCCACTTCCGGGTGACCGGCGTGGCCGATCAGCACCACGTCGCGGCCGGCGCGGCAGTGGCGCGCCACTTCGAAGTGCACCTTGGTCACCAGTGGGCAGGTGGCGTCGAACACCTTCAGGCCACGACGGTCGGCTTCCTGGCGCACGGCCTGGGAAACGCCATGGGCGCTGAAGATCACCGTGTTGCCATCGGGCACTTCGTCGAGTTCTTCAACGAAGATCGCGCCGCGCTGCTTGAGGTCGTCCACCACGAAGCGGTTGTGCACCACTTCATGGCGCACGTAGATGGGCGCGCCCAGCGTTTCGATCGCGCGCTTGACGATCTCGATCGCACGATCGACACCGGCACAGAATCCACGCGGGTTGGCGAGCAGCACATCCATCAGACAGGTCTCCCGGCAGCCGCCGGCGGGTGGTTACGGATTGGCATTATCCGCCTTTTTGGCGGCCTTGCCGTCGAACAGGCCGAACACGGCGATGCCGATGGCACCGACCACGATGGCGGCGTCGGCGATGTTGAACGCGGGCCAGTAGTGCTCACCCACGTACCACTGGATGAAATCGACCACGTGGCCGTGCACCTGGCGGTCGATCACGTTGCCGATCGCGCCGCCGATCACCAGCGCGTACGGCACCGCGCTGCGCCAGTGGGCGCGCGGGGTGCGCGAAAGCCAGAACGCCATCAGGCCGCTGATGCCCACCGCCAGCGCGGTGAAGAACCACAGCTGCCAGCCGCCGGCGTCGCTCAGGAAACTGAACGCCGCGCCGGTGTTGTAGGTGCGGTACCAGTTCCAGAACCCGTCGATGACCGTGACCGGCTGGAACTCGGGCAGGCTGGACAGCACCCAGGCCTTGCTCCACTGGTCGAGGATGATGATGGCGGCCGACAGCACCAGCCACACCAGCGCGCTCGGGCGCGGACGCGGGGCGGCCATCAGAACCACTTCCGGTCTTCGCCGGCACCGTCGACGTTGCTTGCGCAACGACCGCACAGTTCCGGGTGGGCGGCCACCGTGCCGATGTCGGCGCGGTAGTGCCAGCAGCGCACGCATTTCTGCTTGCTGGTCGGCTGCGCGCTGACGAACACCTCGTCGGTGGTCGCCGGGCGCACGCTGACGTCGCCACTGATGAACAGGAAGCGCAGCTCATCGGCCAGCGGCTGCCAGCGCACCGCGGTGTCTTCGCTGGCGGCGACGGTGATTTCCGCTTCCAGCGCGGCCCCGATGGCGCCGTTGGCGCGCATCGGCTCCAGCACCTTGGCCACCTGCTCGCGCAGGGCCAGCAGCTGGTCGAAGTCGGCCGCGTTCAACGGGGCGTCGGCCGGCAACGGGGCCAGGCCCTCGTACCAGGTGGCGAACAGCACGTTGTCCTTGCGCGCGCCGGGCAGGTACCCCCACAGTTCGTCGGCGGTGAAGGTCAGGATCGGCGCCACCCAGCGGGTGAACGCTTCGGCGATGTGGTACATCGCGGTCTGCGCCGAACGGCGGCCACGCGAGTCGGTCGGCATGGTGTACAGCCGGTCCTTGGTCACGTCCAGGTACAGCGAGCCCAGATCGACGCTGCAGAAGTTCAGCAGCAGCTGCACGATCTCGGCCATGTTGTAGCCGGTGTAGGCCGCCTTGATCTTCTCCTGCACTTCCCAGGCGCGATGCACGATCCAGCGGTCCAGCGCGACCATGTCGGCGGGAGCGACCAGATGCTGGGCGGGATCGAAACCGTCCAGGTTGCCGAGCAGGAAGCGCGCGGTGTTGCGCAGGCGGCGGTAGGCGTCGGCGTTGCGCTTGAGGATTTCCTGCGACAGCGACATTTCGTTGCTGTAATCGGCCGAGGCGATCCACAGGCGCAGGATGTCCGCGCCCAGGGTCTTCATGATGTCCTGCGGCTCGATGCCGTTGCCCAGCGACTTGGACATCTTGCGGCCGTTCTCGTCCACGGTGAAGCCGTGGGTGAGGCACTGCTTGTAGGGCGCATGCTTGTCGATGGCCACGCCGGTCAGCAGCGAGGACTGGAACCAGCCGCGGTGCTGGTCCGAGCCTTCCAGGTACAGGTCGGCCGGCTTGCCGAAGCCACGCTCCAGCAGCACGCCTTCATGGGTCACACCCGAGTCGAACCAGACATCGAGGATGTCGGTGACCTTCTCGTAGTGCGCGGCGTCATCGCCCAGCAGTTCGGCGGCGTCCAGCGCATACCAGACGTCGATGCCGCCCTGCTGCACGCGGTCGGCCACCTGCAGCATGAGTTCCACGGTGCGCGGATGCGGCTCGCCGGTTTCGCGGTGGGTGAACAGTGCGATCGGCACGCCCCAGGTGCGCTGGCGGCTGATGCACCAGTCCGGGCGACCGTCGACCATGCTGCCGATGCGCGCCTTGCCCCAGCTCGGGAACCAGCCCACGTTGTCGATGGCGGCCATCGCGTCGCTGCGCAGGTTGGCCTTCTCCATCGAGATGAACCACTGCGGGGTGGCACGGAACACCACCGGCGTCTTGTGGCGCCAGCAGTGCGGGTAGCTGTGCACGATTTCCACGAACGCCAGCAGCGCGCCCGAGTCGCGCAGCACGTCCACGATCAGCGGCTGCGCCTTCCACAGGTGCACGCCGGCCAGCACCACCTCGCCGGCCGGCGGGGTGGACGGCAGGTACACGCCACGGCCGTCGACCGGGTTGATCTGGGCGGCGGTGTAGGAATCCATCAGCCCGTACTGCTGGCTGACCACGAAGTCTTCCTGGCCGTGGCCGGGCGCGGTGTGCACCGCACCGGTACCGTCTTCGTCGGACACGTGCGCGCCGTTGAGCAGCGGGATGTCGCGCTGCGGGTAGAACGGGTGGGCCAGCAGCAGGTTTTCCAGCGCGGCACCGGCGGCATGGCCGTGCGCCAGCACCTCCTCCACGCCATAGCGGCGCAGCGCGCGCTCGGCCAGGCTGGCGGCGATCACCAGCCAGCGACGCTTGCCATCGTGGGCCGGCCCTTCGACCAGCGCGTACTGGATGTCCGCGCCCAGCGACACCGCCAGCGACGCCGGCAGCGTCCACGGCGTGGTGGTCCAGATCGGCACCGCAACCTCGACATCGGCCGGCAGGGTCACGCCGAAGCGCGCGGCCAGCTGTGCGCTGTCTCGCGCCACGTACGCCACGTCGATGGCCGGCGAGGTCTTGTCCTGGTATTCGATTTCCGCTTCGGCCAGCGCCGAACCGCAGTCGAAGCACCAGTGCACCGGCTTGGCGCCGCGCACGATGTGGCCGTTGGCGAAGATCTTCGACAACGCGCGGATTTCATTGGCTTCGAAATCGAAGCTCAGAGTCTTGTACGGGTTGTCCCAGTCGCCGACCACGCCCAGGCGCTTGAAGTCGCGGCGCTGCAGCTCGATCTGCTCTTCGGCGTATTCGCGGCACTTCTGGCGGAACGCCACGGCATCCAGCTTGACGCCAACCTTGCCCCACTTCTTTTCGACCGCAATTTCGATCGGCAGGCCATGGCAATCCCAGCCCGGCACGTAGGGCGCATCGAAGCCGGCCAGGTAGCGCGACTTGACGATGATGTCCTTGAGGATCTTGTTGACCGCATGGCCCAGGTGGATCTGGCCGTTGGCGTACGGCGGGCCGTCGTGCAGCACGAACAGCGGGCGACCCTGCGCGTTTTCGCGCAGGCGGGCGTACAGGCCCTCGTCTTCCCAGCGCGACAGAATGCCCGGCTCGCGCTTGGGCAGGTCGCCGCGCATCGGGAATTCGGTGGCCGGCAGATGAAGGGTGGCTTTGTAGTCCTGGCTCACGCAGTGGCTCGCAATCTGTGTTCGGAAAGGATGTGACGGGCCTGATCGGCGTCACGGTGCATCTGGTCGGTCAGTGCCGCCAGGTCGTGGAACTTTTCTTCATTGCGCAGCTTGGCCACGAACTCGACTTCAATGTGCCGACCGTACAGGTCGCCCTGGAAATCGAACAGGTGCGCTTCCAGCAGCGGCTCCACGCCGTCCACGGTGGGACGGGTGCCGAAGCTGGACACCGACGGCCACGGCTGGTCGAACACGCCGTGCACCCAGGTGGCGTAGATGCCCGCCAGCGCCGGGGCTTTCGGGAAGCGCAGGTTGGCGGTGGGGAAGCCCAGCGTGCGGCCGAGCTGGCGCCCGCGCACTACCCTGCCCCCGATCGCATACGGTCGCCCGAGCAGATCAGCCGCATGGGCGAAATCGCCCTCGCGCAGCAGCTGGCGGATGCGGGTGGCGGAAATGCGGTCGCCGTGCAGGTCCACTGCTTCGATTTCGCCGGCGCTGAAGCCCAGCCGTTCGCCCATGGCCTGCAGCAGGCCCAGGTCGCCGCGACGGCGGTTGCCGAAGCAGAATTCCGGTCCGATCCACACTTCGCGGGCGCCCAGGCGCTGGGCCAGCAGCTGTTCGACGAAGCTTTCAGCAGGCATGGCGGCCATGCGCGCATCGAAGCGCAGCAGGCCGATGGCATCGGCGCCGAAATCGCGCAGGAGGGCCACCTTGTCGCGGGCCAGGGTCAGCCGCGGCGGCGGTTCGCCCTGGGCGAAGTATTCGCGCGGCAGCGGTTCGAAGGCGACCGCCACGGCCGGCACGCCGAGCGCGCGGGCACGCGCCACCGCATGCCGCACCAGCGCACGATGGCCCAGGTGCAGGCCGTCGAATGCGCCGATGCAGACCACGCTTCCGTGCGGGAACAAACGCCCGCCTTCGATGGATCGGAACAAGGTGCTCATCTGATGGAGATCCGGCCCAGCCGGGCCACTCTGTTGCAATGCATGACCCTCAAGTATAGCCGGGCGTTGAAGGGAAGCAGCCACGCAGGGCGTGGCTCTACAGATGGTGGCGATCGGGTCGTGGATCAATGCTCGCGCAGGTGACGCGGGCGGAAGCCCATGGCGACCAGGGCCAGCAGGTAGGTCAGGCCGCCGCCGCCGACCAGCAGGGCCAGGTTGCCGATGCGGTGCCATTTGTCCATGTCGGTGAAGTCGGTCATCAGCTGCAGCAGGCCCAGCAGCACCGCCACCATGGCCGCACAGGCCAGGCCCAGGCGGGTCACGTAGCCGGCCCAGCCGGGCTTGGGTTGGTAGACGTCGGTCTTGCCCAGCCAATACCAGAGCAGGCCGAGATTCAGGTAGCTGGACAGCGCGCTGGCGATGCCCAGCGCCAGGTGCAGGCCCGGCTGCTTGCCCAAGGCCACCCACACGCCCTGCGCCTTCAGCGCCTCGGGCACCATCAGGTGGTAGAGCACCGCCAGCAGGATGAAGTTGAAGACCATGTTGGCCACCAGCGCGACCAGGCCGGCCCGCACCGGGGTGCGGGTGTCCTGGCGGGCGTAGAACGCCGGCAGCACCACTTTCAGCAGGGCGAAGGCCGGCAGCGCCAGGCTCAAGCCATACACCGACAGCGCGGTCATGCGGGTGTCGAACGGGGTGAACTGGCCGTGCTGGAACAGCGTGGCGATCAGCGGCTCGGCGCACAGCAGCAGGCCAAGCATGGCCGGCACGGCGATCAGCAGCGTGGTGCGCAGGCCCCAGTCCAGCGCGCTGGAGAACCCGGCCTTGTCGGTACTGACATGGTGGCGGGCCAGCGCCGGCAGGATCACCGTGCCCAGCGCCACCCCGAACACGCCCAGCGGCAGTTCCAGGAAGCGGTCGGCCAGCGACAGCCAGGACTGCGAACCGTCGGTCAGCTTGGCCGCGATCACCGTGTCCAACAGCAGGTTGATCTGCGCCACCGAGGAACCGAACAGGGTCGGCACCATCAGGGTCAGCACCCTGCGCACGCCCGGATGGCGCCAGCCCCAGCGCGGCAGGGTCAGCAGGTTGATGCCGTGCAGCGAGGGCAGCTGGAACAGCAGCTGCAGCACGCCCGCCGCCAGCACCGCCCAGCCCAGCGCCAGGATCTGCTTTTCCGGGGTGCCGCCCAGCCGGGGTGCCAGCCACAGCGCGCCGGCGATCATGCACAGGTTGAGGATGACCGGGGTCAGCGCCGGCATCGCAAAGCGCTGGAAGCTGTTCAGGGCGCCCCCCGCCAGCGCGGTGAGCGACACGAACAGGAGGAACGGGAAGGTCAGCCGGAACAGGTCGACCAGCAGGCCATGCTTGGCCGGGTCGGTCTCCACCCCGCTTGAGAACAGCGTGGCCAGCTGCGGTGCGAAGATCAGCGCCAGCGCGGTCACCAGCATCAGTACCGCGCCCAAGGTGCCGGCAACCCGCGACATCAGCTCGCGCAGCTCGTCATGCGAGCGGGTTTCCTTCACTTCCGTGAACACCGGCACGAAGGCCGTGGCGAACGAGCCCTCGGCGAACAGGCGGCGCAGGAAGTTGGGCACCCGGAAGGCCACCCAGAAGGCGTCGGTCACCGCATTGGTGCCGAACGTGGTGGTCACGGCCAGGTCGCGGACCAGCCCCAGCACACGCGAAATCATGGTCATGCTGCTGAAGGACAGCAACCCGCGCAACATCCTTGGTGAACTCACCCGTGTTTCCTCTTGACAATTGACTTGACGTACATTTTTCGAGCCATCATACTTTCCAGCTTGCTGTTCCCATTACACCGATTTTTCAGGAAACCACCACTGTGGCCAATATCAAGTCCGCCAAGAAGCGCGCCAAGCAGACCGTCGTGCGCAACGCGCGCAATACGGCTCAGCGTTCGATGCTGCGCACCGCTGTCAAGAAGGTGATCAAGGCTCTGGATGCCAACGATGCCGCCGGCGCCGAGGCAGCCTTTGCCGTCGCCCAGCCGATCCTCGACCGTTTCAGCTCGCGTGGTCTGATCCACAAGAACAAGGCCGCTCGCCACAAGAGCCGCCTGACCGCGCGCATCAAGGCCCTCAAGGCCGCCTGATACGGCGCTGCGACGCCGCGCCACGCGCGGCGTGCAGGAAAAGAACCCGGCCCCGGCCGGGTTTTTTGCGTGCCCTGCCCCACAGAAAAACCCGGCCGAAGCCGGGTTTCCCGAGGAAGCACCGTCAGCGTCAGAGCGCGTTGCGCGCATCCGCTTCGTCTTCCTTCTGGCGATCGAAGAAGGCCATGATGTTGGTCATGATCGGCCAGGTGCCTTCACGGCCCAGCGCCGAGACCAGGTACCACGGCTGGGTCCAGCCCAGTTCGGCGACGATCTTCTCGGCCGCGGCCTTGGCCTCGTCCTCGAACATCAGGTCGGCCTTGTTCAGCACCAGCCAGCGCGGCTTTTCCAGCAGTTCCGGGTCGTGCTTCTCCAGCTCGCGCTCGATCGCACGGACCTGCTCGATCGGCGAGATCTCCACGCCGCCTTCCATCGGGGAAATGTCCACCAGGTGCAGCAGCAGGCGGGTGCGCTGCAGGTGGCGCAGGAACTGCGCGCCCAGGCCGGCACCGTCGGCGGCGCCCTCGATCAGGCCGGGAATGTCGGCGATCACGAAGCTCCGGTAGTTCTCCACGCGCACCACGCCCAGGTTGGGGTAGAGGGTGGTGAACGGGTAATCGGCCACCTTCGGGGTAGCCGCGGACACGGCGCGGATCAGGGTGCTCTTGCCGGCATTGGGGAAGCCCAGCAGGCCCACGTCGGCCAGCAGCTTCAGCTCCAGCTTGAGCAGGCGCTCTTCACCCTCTTCGCCCGGCAGCGACTGGCGCGGCGAGCGGTTGGTGGAGCTCTTGAAGTGCATGTTGCCCAAGCCGCCCTTGCCGCCCTTGGCCACCAGCAGGATGTCGTCGTGCTGGGTGAGGTCGCCGATGACTTCGTCGGTGGCCACGTTCATCACCACGGTGCCGACCGGCACGGTGATGATCAGGTCTTCGCCGCCCTTGCCGTAGGCCTGGCGGCCCATGCCGTTCTCGCCGCGCTGCGCCTTGAAGATGCGCTCGTGGCGGAAGTCGACCAGGGTATTGAGGTTTTCGTCGGCGCGGATGTACACGCTGCCGCCATTGCCGCCGTCGCCGCCGTCCGGGCCGCCCAGCGGAATGAACTTCTCGCGACGGAAACCGACGCAGCCGTTGCCGCCATTGCCGGCGGTAACCTGGATTTCTGCTTCGTCTACAAGTTTCATGATTCTGGTTGCCAACTGGAGGCGGTGGGCAGGGAAAGCGCCCGACCGCAGAGTCTAACGTGAAAAACAAAAGCCCCGCCGAAGCGGGGCTTTCGTCGGCGGCCCCACGCCGGGGCGGGGGCGGCGCCTGCGTATCGCGAAGATCAGGCTTCGGCGACGACGCTGACGGTACGACGCTTCTTCGGGCCCTTCACCGAGAACTCCACCTTGCCGTCGACCAGCGCGAACAGGGTGTGGTCACGGCCGAGGCCGACGCCGGCGCCCGGATGGAACTGGGTGCCGCGCTGACGCACGATGATGTTGCCGGCATCGATGGCCTGGCCACCGAAGATCTTGACGCCGAGGTACTTCGGGTTGGAGTCGCGACCGTTGCGCGATGAGCCTACGCCCTTCTTATGTGCCATGACTGCTTCTCCTTATTACTTCTTGCCACCGGCGATGCCGGTGATCTCGATTTCGGTGTAGTACTGACGGTGACCCTGGCGCTTCATGTGGTGCTTGCGGCGACGGAACTTGATGATCCGGACCTTGTCGGCACGACCCTGGGACACGACCTTGGCGGTGACCGAGGCGCCGTTCAGCGCGTCGCCCAGCTTGATGCCGTCGCTGTCGCCCAGCAGCAGGATTTCTTCGAACTTGATCTCGTTGCCGACGTCGGCTTCGAGCTTTTCAACGCGGAGCGTTTCGCCCTGCGCCACGCGGTATTGCTTACCGCCGGTTACCAGTACTGCGTACATGACCAGACTTCCTCTGTAGTTATTGTGGTCTATGGACTGCCGCCGTCGAGGGCGGACAGAAGCGGGATTTTAATGACTCCCCCCACCCCGGGTCAACCCACCCCCTTCTCTGACGCCGGGCAGGCTGAACCCTGTTCAGGTTCAGGCCCGGCCGGTCGCACGAGATGAGACACAGGGCTGGCAATGTCGCTGATTGCCCCCAAATCCCAAGCTCGGTAGGCTGACCGATTGCCGTCTCCGCTTGCCCCACTTTCAACGGATCCCCCATGGCGATGGATTTCATCCGCATCCGCGGCGCGCGGACGCACAACCTCAAGAACATCGATCTCGACCTGCCCCGCGACAAGCTCATTGTCATCACCGGCCTGTCCGGCTCGGGCAAGTCGTCGCTGGCGTTCGACACCATCTACGCCGAAGGCCAGCGTCGCTACGTGGAGTCGCTGTCGGCCTATGCCCGCCAGTTCCTGAGCGTGATGGAAAAGCCGGACCTGGACCATATCGAAGGCCTGTCCCCGGCGATCTCGATCGAGCAGAAGTCGACCTCGCACAACCCGCGCTCGACCGTGGGCACGATCACCGAGATCTACGACTACCTGCGCCTGCTCTACGCGCGTGTCGGCAGCCCGCGCTGCCCGGACCACGGCTACCCGCTGGAAGCGCAGACCGTGAGCCAGATGGTCGACCACGTGCTCACCCTGGACCCGGAGCAGCGCTACATGCTGCTGGCCCCGGTGATCCGCGAGCGCAAGGGCGAGCATGCCCAGGTGTTCGACCAGCTGCGCGCGCAGGGGTTCGTGCGCGTGCGGGTGGACGGCGTGCTGCATGAAATCGACGCGGTGCCGCCACTGGCGCTGCGCCAGAAGCACACCATCGAAGCGGTGATCGACCGCTTCCGCCCGCGCGAGGACATAAAGCAGCGCCTGGCCGAAAGCTTCGAAACCGCGCTGAAGCTGGGCGACGGCATGGTTTCGGTGCAGTCGCTGGACGTGGAAGGCGCCGAGCCGGTGCTGTTCTCGTCCAAGTACTCCTGCCCGGTCTGCGACTACTCGCTGCCGGAGCTGGAACCGCGCCTGTTCTCGTTCAATTCGCCGGTGGGCGCCTGCCCGGGCTGCGATGGCCTGGGCATGGCCGAATTCTTCGACCCCTCGCGCGTGGTGGTGCACCCGGAGCTGTCGCTGTCGGCCGGTGCCGTGCGCGGCTGGGACCGCCGCAACGCATACTACTTCCAGCTGATCGCCTCGCTGGCCAAGCACTACAAGTTCGACGTGGACGCGCCGTGGCAGAGCCTGTCCGAGCCGGTGCGCAAGGCCGTGCTGTACGGCAGCGGCGATGACACCATCACCTTCACCTATTTCACCGAAGCCGGTGGGCGCACCCAGCGCAAGCATCGCTTCGAGGGCATCATTCCGAACCTGGAACGCCGCTACAAGGAAACCGAATCGGCGGCGGTGCGCGAAGAGCTGGCCAAGTACATCAGCGAACGCAACTGCCCCGAGTGCCAGGGCCAGCGCCTGAACCGCGCCGCGCGCAACGTGTTCGTGGCCGACCGTGCGCTGCCGGAACTGGTGGTGCTGCCGATCGATGAAGCGCTGAAGTTCTTCAGCGGCATGACCCTGCCCGGCTGGCGCGGCGAGATCGCCGGCAAGATCGTCAAGGAGATCGGCGAGCGCCTGGGCTTCCTGGTCGACGTGGGCCTGGATTACCTCACCCTGGAGCGCAAGGCCGACACCCTGTCCGGTGGCGAAGCCCAGCGCATCCGCCTGGCCAGCCAGATCGGCGCCGGCCTGGTGGGGGTGATGTACGTGCTCGACGAGCCGTCCATCGGCCTGCACCAGCGCGACAACGAGCGCCTGCTGGGCACCCTCACCCGCCTGCGCGACCTGGGCAACACGGTGATCGTGGTCGAGCATGACGAAGATGCGATCCGCCTGGCCGACTACGTGCTGGACATCGGTCCGGGCGCGGGCGTGCACGGTGGCGAAATCGTCGGCCAGGGCACGCTGCAGGACATCCTGGACGCACCGCGTTCGCTGACCGGCCAGTACCTGTCGGGCAAGCGCGCGATCGAGATCCCGGCGCGCCGGCACAAGCCGAACCCGAAGATGACCCTGCACCTGCGCGGGGCCAGCGGCAACAACCTCAAGGGCGTGGACCTGGACATTCCGTCGGGCCTGCTGACCTGCATCACCGGTGTGTCCGGTTCGGGCAAGTCGACGCTGATCAACGACACCCTGTTCTCGCTGGCCGCCAACGAGATCAACGGCTCCTCGCATCCGATCGCGCCGTACACGTCGGTGGACGGGCTGGACCTGTTCGACAAGGTGGTGGACATCGACCAGTCGCCGATCGGGCGCACCCCGCGCTCGAACCCGGCCACTTACACCGGTCTGTTCACGCCGCTGCGCGAGCTGTACGCGCAGGTGCCCGAAGCACGTGCGCGCGGCTATTCGCCGGGGCGTTTCAGCTTCAACGTGCGCGGTGGCCGCTGCGAAGCGTGCCAGGGCGATGGCCTGATCAAGGTGGAAATGCACTTCCTGCCGGACGTGTACGTGCCCTGCGATGTGTGCCACGGCAAGCGCTACAACCGGGAAACGCTGGAGATCCTGTACAAGGGCTACAACATCAACGACGTGCTGCAGATGACCGTCGAAGATGCGCTGAAGCTGTTCGAGCCGGTGCCGAGCATCGCCCGCAAGCTGGAAACGCTGGTCGACGTGGGCCTGAGCTACATCAAGCTGGGCCAGAGCGCGACCACGCTGTCCGGTGGCGAAGCGCAGCGCGTGAAGCTGTCCAAGGAACTGTCGCGCCGCGACACCGGGCGTACGCTGTACATCCTGGACGAGCCGACCACCGGCCTGCACTTCCACGACATCGAAGCGCTGCTCGGCGTGCTGCACAAGCTGCGCGACGAAGGCAACACGGTGGTGGTGATCGAACACAACCTGGACGTGATCAAGACCGCGGACTGGATCGTGGACCTGGGTCCGGAGGGCGGTCACCGCGGTGGCACCATCCTGGTCACCGGCACGCCGGAAGACGTCGCCGCGCACCCGGCGTCGTACACCGGCCAGTTCCTGGCCAAGATGCTGCCGTCGGTCAGCGCGCGCCCGGAACGCCCGGCGGCAGTGGCCAACAAGCCCGACGCCCGTCCGCCGCGCAAGGCCAAGCCGGAGAAGCCGGCCAAGGTGGCCAAGAAGGCGGTGGCCGCCAAGCGTGCGACAACCCCCAGCAAGACCAGCCCTGCCAAGACCACGAAGGCGAAGAAGAAGTAATGAGCGACGAACACAAGATCATTGCCCGCGTACCGATCAGCGTGCGCTGGCGCGACATGGACAGCATGGGCCACGTCAACAACGCCAAGTACATTTCCTACCTGGAAGAGGCGCGCGTGCGCTGGATGCTGGGCGTGGAAGGCGTGGCGATGACCGACCGCATCGCCCCGGTGGTGGCGGCGACCAACGTCAACTACCGCCTGCCGATCGTGTGGCCCAACGACATCGTGGTGGAGCTGTTCGTCGAACGCCTGGGCAACAGCAGCGTGACCATCGGCCACCGCATCGTGGACCAGAAGAACGACAGCACGCTGTATTCGGACGGCAACGTGGTGGTGGTGTGGATGGACACCCAGACCGGCAAGAGCGCCCCGCTGCCGGACGCGCTGCGCGCGGCCTGCAGCTGAGCGTGTGCCGACCAACGGTCGGCACCTACCAGGGTGTGCCGGCCGACGGTCCGTACCCGCCAAGGCGTGCCGACCAACGGTCGGTACCTACCAGGGTGTGCCGGCCGACGGTCCGTACCCGCCAAGGCGTACCGACCAACGGTCGGTACCTACCGGGGTGTGCCGACCGACGGTCCGTACCCGCCAAGGCGTACCGACCAACGGTCGGTACCTACCGGGGTGTGCCGACCGTTGGTCGGTACCTGCCGGGGCGTGCCGACCAACGGTCGGTACCTACCGGGGTTTGCCGGCCGACGGTCGGTACGGGCTACCCTGCCCGGTAGCGCCCGACCGTTGGTCGGGCGGCGGCGCAACGCGCCGGGCGCCGGGCGCCGGGCGCCGGGCGCCGGGCGCCATGATCAGGGCGTCCGCACAACCAACGTGGCGTCGACCTTGCGCCCGTCTTCCAGGCTGAGCCGCACCGGCAACGCCTTGCCCGCTTCCAACACCACGTCCGGCTGCATCAACATCAGGTGCAGGCCACCGGGCTTGAGCACCGCGCTTGCCCCCGGCGCGATCGGCAACCGCTCCACCGCGCGCATCCTGCTGACGCCATCGACCAGCGTGGTTTCATGCAGGGAAACGTCGCCGAAGGCCTTGCTGCCGGCCGCCACCACCGCCACCGGCGCCTCGCAGCCGTTGTGGATCTCGCCGTAGCCCGCCGCCATCGGCACCCCCGGCGGCGGCAACCGCACCCAGCCTTCGCGCACCGTCACGCATGACGGCTCGGCCGCGCCCAGCGATGCAGCCACGCCCAACCCCAACAGTACGCACACGAATGGTTTGGTTATCATCGCCTCAGTTCCCTGCCCGCAACGAGATCGCAGCATGACGACGCTTATCGAGGTGATCAACCACGGCGACATCCGCGAGCTGCGGCTGGCCCGGCCGCCGGTCAATGCGCTGGACACCGAGCTGTGCCGCCAGCTGATCCACGAAGTGGAACTGGCGATGGCCGAGGACGCCCACGGGGTGATCCTCTCGGGCAGCGAACGCATCTTCACCGGCGGCATGGATGTGCCGCACCTGCTCTCGCACGGCGAGGACAAGCACAAGCTGCTGGACAGCTGGAACGCGTTCTTCGGCGCGGTGCGCACCATCGCGCAGAGCCGCATTCCGGTGGTGGCCGCGCTGACCGGGCACGCCCCGGCCGGTGGCTGCGTGCTGGCGCTGTGCTGCGATTACCGGGTGATGGCGCGCAGCGTGGATCCGGCCAAGCCGTATGGGATCGGGCTGAACGAAGTGCAGGTCGGCCTGGTGGCGCCGGAGGGCATCCAGCGCCTGCTGCGCCGCGTGGTCGGCCCGCACCGGGCCAGCGTGCTGCTGACCACCGGCGCGCTGGTGCCGGCCGAGCAGGCGCTGCAGATCGGGCTGGTGGACGAGCTGGCCGACGGCGACCAGGTGGTGCCGCGGGCGCTGGCCTGGCTGCAGCGTCTGCTGGCGCAGCCGCGCCAGCCGATGCTGCTGACCCGCGCTACTGCCCGAGTGGACCTGCACGAGGCGCTGGACCCGGAGCTGATCCAGCTGCACCGGTTCGTCGAGGCCTGGTTCGCGCCGGATGCGCAGAATGCCCTGCACGCGCTGGCGACGCGGTTGGGGAAGGGGTGATACCGGATGCCCACGCGCCGCCTGGGCCGGCCAACGGCCGGCCCGCATGAACCCGTGAGCGCACCGGTATAATTCGCTTCCGTCAAACCTCCTGGCCGCCGCCTTGTCCCAGCCGCAAGAACCCGTCGTTTCCGAGCTGATCGACCTGCTCACGCTCGAGCGCCTGGAAGACAACCTGTTCCGCGGCCAGAGCCGCGACATCGGCACCAAGTACGTGTTCGGCGGCCAGGTGCTGGGCCAGGCGCTGTCGGCGGCGCAGGCCACGGTCGACAACGGTCGCCACGTGCACTCGCTGCACGCCTACTTCCTGCGTGCCGGCAATATCGACCACCCCATCGTCTATGACGTGGACCGCACCCGTGACGGCGGCAGCTTCTCGGTGCGCCGGGTCACGGCGATCCAGCACGGCAAGGTGATCTTCTTCTGCGCGGCTTCGTTCCAGCAGGCCGAGAGCGGCGCCGAACACCAGCACAAGATGCCGGAAGTGCCGCAGCCGGAAGACATCGAACCGAACCGACCGCTGCCGCCGGAGGTGCTCGAACGCCTGCCGATCAAGGTGCAGCGCTGGCTCTCGCGCGGTGGTCCGTTCGAGTTCCGCCACGTGTACCCGCGCGATGAGCTGCACCCGCCCAAGCGCCCGCCCTACCACCAGGTGTGGCTGCGCCTGAACGAGAAGGTCGGTGACGCGCCCGAGCTGCACCAGGCGCTGCTGGCCTATGCCTCGGACTTCCACCTGCTGGGTACCGCGACCTTCCCGCACGGCATCAGCTACTACCAGCCGCACGTGCAGATGGCCTCGCTCGACCATGCGATCTGGTTCCACCGCCCGTTCCGCGCCGACGACTGGCTGCTGTATTCGCTGGACAGCCCCAGCGCGCAGGATTCGCGCGGGCTGGCACGCGGCCAGTTCTTCACCCGCAACGGCATCCTCGTTGCCAGCACCGCGCAGGAAGGGTTGATCCGCGTGGTGGATGACAGTGCCGCGGCCGCCGCCGTACCGGCCAAGGAATAATTCGATATGCGTCAGATCTTCACCAGCCAGCGCGTGGAAACCGTGGAAGGCGTGGCCCAGCTGCTGCGCGATGCCGGTATCGAGGTGCGCATCACCAACGGCCGTTCGTACCACAGCAAGCGCGGCAGCCAGTTCAGTTACCTGGACACCAGCAAGGCCAGCACCCACCCGACCCTGTGGGTGGTGCATGCCAACGACCAGCCGCGCGCCCGCGAAATCCTGCGCGACGCCCGCCTGCTGGAAACCACCCGCCGCGACCATCCGACCGCCGAGTTCGCCTTCCGCGACCAGGTCGACGACGTGGCGCCGCGCCGCAACTGGGCCTGGCGCATCCGCATCGGCCTGCTGCTGGTCATCGCCGCCGTCGCGATGGTCGTGATGATGCGCCACCGCAGCGCCCCCACGGCTGCGCCGGTACAGACGCAACAGGCACACCCCCAGGCCCCGGCAGCCGAACCGGCACCTGCGCAGGAAGAAGAAGAGGTCCGCGTCCGGATCACACCTCCGACCCAACAACCGTGAGCCGACCCGACGTATCCGGATCTCCCTGCGCACGTAAAAATTCGTAGTGCCGACTGTCAGTCGGCAACCGCGCGCCAGCGCGGCCCAAGCGTCCGAAGACCGTAACGCACCACGCCGATGGTGTGGTCGACGTTTACCCCCTGCCGAAGCCACCTGTCAGGCGCTCATGATGCCGGAACGAAGAGCAGCCGACTGACAGTCGGCTCTACCGCGCCCCTCGCGCGACCCCGCCCCGCCCCCCGGTCACATTTCCCGCCCCATCCCGTCATGCTGTCACCACCCACCGGGACCGACGCCATGACCACGCTGCTGATCGACACGCTGGACCGTGAACTGCCCGCAGCCGCCAGCGGCTGCCAGCAGTCCTATGGCCGCATCGTACTGGCCTGCCAGAACACGGTGACCGCGATCGCACTGGCGATCACCCGCGACGTACAGGCCAGCGAAGACATCGCGCAGGAAGCCTTCATCAAGGCCTGGCAGCAGCTCAACCAGCTCAACAGCCCGGCCAGCTTCCTGCCCTGGCTGCGCCAGATCACCCGCAACCTGGCCCGCGACTGGCTGCGCGCCAACCGCGGCCGGCCGCTGTCGGGCGAGGCCGCCGAGATCGCGATCAGCATGGCCGCCGATCCCGGCCCGAGCGCGCCGGACTACCTGCAGCGGGTGGAGGAAGAACTGGCTGCCGAAGAGATCATCTCGGCGCTGCCCGAAGACAGCCGCGAGACGCTGCTGCTGTATTACCGCGAAGGCCAGCGCTCGCAGCAGGTGGCCGATCTGCTGGGGCTGAGCGATGCGGCGGTACGCAAGCGCCTGTCACGCGCGCGGGCCAGCGTGCGCGAGGAAATGCTGCGCCGGTTCGGCGAGTTCGCCCGCGGCAGTGCGCCCAGCGCGGCGTTTGCCAGCGCTGTGGTGTCCATGGCCATGATTGCGGCGCCGGGCACGGCTACGGCCGCGATCATCGTCGGCACCAGCGTGGGCAGTGGAAAACTGGGTCTGGGGGGCGCGACCGTGTCCGGCGCCACCGCGTTGGGCTCGCTCACCGCAGCGCTCGGCCAGAGCCCGGCCATGACCGGCGTGTTCACCGGCAGCGCGATCCTCGCCGGGCTGGCCGGCGGTGCGGCCGGCAGTTACCTGGGCGGGCGATTCCTGCTCGGCTACGCGGAAACACCGCTGGAGCGGGCCCAGGTTCGGCGCTGGGTGCACCTGAGCACGGTGACCGCCATGGGCATGAGCGTGGCGGTGCTGGTGCTGAGCCTGCTGCATGCGCCGGTGTGGTCGATCATGGCCGCCCTGCTGCTGGGAATGGCGGCGGTCAACTACCAGTGCGTGGTCACCCTGCAGCGGCTGATGGCCCCCCTGCTCGCGCGACGGGCGGCACTGACGGGGCGCAGCGGACGCGATTGGAAGTTCGAGATGATGTATGGCCGCAGCGCGGTGGTGGGGGTGTCGCTGGGAACGATCGCGCTGCTGGTGTACAGCATGCGGATTGCGGGGTGGGTGTGAGGGGGTGCGAACCGGGTGTGCGGCGGATGCAAAGCGCCGGTCATGGACCGGCGCTTTGGTTGTCGCTGGGGGATGCCGTTGCGTGGTTGCCGGGCAGTGCCCGGCACCACGTCAGCGCGGCTTCTGCGGCATCGGTGGCTTGGCGCCACGCGGGCCACCGAACGGACCCTTGGCCGCGTCGAACTCGGCCTTGCTGAGCTGGCCGTCCTTGTTGGTGTCGGCGGCGGCGAACCAGGCGTCACGGTGCTGCTTCATGCCCAGCTCGCGGTCGGTCTTGTCCAGGTAACCGTCCTTGTTGATGTCCATCTGGTCGAACCGGGCCGCCAGGCGCGGGTCGGCCTTGGCTTCGTCACGGCTGATCCGTCCGTCCTTGTTGGCGTCCAGCTTTTCCAGGCGCTCGTGCGCGCCGCCCGGGCCGCGGCCGTGGCGCTTGCCGTGCCAGCGCGGCAGTTCCTCGCGGGACAGCTTGCCGTCCTTGTTGGCGTCCAGGCTGTCGAATTTCGCGGCGAGGCGCGGCGCCTTGGCGGCTTCGGCACGATCGACGAAGCCGTCGCCATTGGTATCCAGCGTCGCGCGGCCCGGCTTGGCGGCCGGGGCCGGGGCATCGGCGGCCGCCGCCAGGCCGGCAGCGCCGGTGGTCATCAGCAGGGCCAGCAGCAGAAGGGGTTTGCGGTTGCGCATGGGTCACTCCGGGTGTCTAGGGGGGAATCTGCGTGTGGTGCCTTGGCACCCACGGGAGAGAAAACGCCCGGGCGGCGCCGGCGTTGACAGCGCGGAAGGCCGCGTTAATCCGGCAGACAGTCGCGGCGCCTGCGACGCCCCGGCGCTATGCTGTGGGCATGGCGATCCACACCGACCGCGACGACGAGCTGCGCCTGTTCCAGACCGGCGACCACCCCTGCGGCTACTGGCCGGAACGCGCTGCGCGCGACCTGGTGCTGGACCCGCACGACCAGCGCCTGGGCACGCTCTACCCGATGGCGCTGAGCTGGGGCTTCCGCCGCTCCGGCGACCTGGTCTATCGCCCGCATTGCGCCAACTGCCACGCCTGCGTGTCGGTGCGCGTACCGGTGGCGCGCTTCGCCCCGGACCGCAGCCAGCGGCGCTGCCTGGCACGCAACGACGACCTGGAAGTCCGCATCGTCGCCGCCGAACAGACCGACGAGCAGTTCGCCCTGTACCACCGCTACCTCACCCACCGCCATGCCCAGGGCGGCATGGACGAGCATGGCCCGCACGAGTTCGACCAGTTCCTGATCGGGCAGTGGTCGCAGGGCCGCTTCCTGGAAATCCGCGGCCCCGCCGTGGAAGGCCATCGCGGCCCGCTGCTGGCAGTGGCGGTCACCGACGTCACCCCCACCGGACTGTCGGCGGTCTATACCTTCTTCGACCCGGACCACGCCCAGCGCGGGCTGGGCACCTTCGCGATCCTGCAGCAGATCGCCTGGGCCCGGCGCGAGCAGCTGCCGCACCTGTACCTGGGGTACTGGATCCGCGACCACCGCAAGATGGACTACAAGCGCCGCTTCCGCCCGCTGGAGGCCTACGACGGCCGCCGCTGGCACGCGTTCGACGACGCGCGCGACGGCATTTGACCCGCCATTGCAACGCGCGCCCGTGCAGAATAGCGGGATGAAAGCCCATCCCCTGATTCTTGCGCTGGCCCTGCTCTGCGGCGCCTGCGCCCATTCCCCGACCCAGACCGCCACCATGCCGGATGCCACCGCCGCGCCGTTGCGGATCGCCACCTACAACACCTCGCTGTACAGCGACGAGACCGGCGGGCTGATCGCCGAACTCGAAGGCGACAGCGCCCACGCACGCAAGATCGCCGCGGTGCTGCAGCAGGTCCGCCCGGACCTGGTGCTGCTCAACGAATTCGACTTCGACGACGCCCACCGCGCCGCCGACCTGTTCCAGCAGCGCTACCTGGAGGTCGCCCAGCCCGGCGGCGGCGAACCGCTGCATTTCGCCTACCGCTACCTGGCCCCGGTCAACACCGGCGTGCAGAGCGGGCTGGACCTGGACAACAACGGCCAGGTCGGCGGCGACGGCCGCAACCGCGGCAACGATGCCTGGGGCTACGGCCTGCACCCGGGCCAGTACGGCATGCTGGTGCTGTCGCGGTACCCGATCGACGAAGCCAAGGTGCGCAGCTTCCAGCTGTTGAAGTGGAGCACCCTGCCCGGCGCCCTGCGCCCGATCGACCCGCGCACCGGCACATCCTTCTACAACGACCACGTCTGGTCGCAGCTGCGGCTGTCGTCCAAGTCGCATTGGGACGTGCCGGTCACCACGCCCAATGGCGTGGTCCATGCGCTGGTGTCGCACCCCACTCCGCCGGTGTTCGACGGTCCGGAAAAACGCAACGCCGCGCGCAACCATGACGAACTGCGGCTGTGGCAGGAGTACCTGTCGGCCGGCGACAAGCCCTGGCTGTGCGATGACCGTGGCCAGTGCGGCGGTCTCGCCCAGGACGCCCGCTTCGTCATCCTCGGTGACCTCAACAACGACCCGGTGGACGGCGACGGCCGCCACGAGGCGATTGTGGAACTGATCGAAAACCCGCGCGTGCTGCGTTACCCGACCCCGCGCAGCGTGGGTGCCGAACAGACCAGCCTGGCCTATGCCGAAAAGGGCATCGTGCGGAAGGGTGCGCCGTTCCACGCCACCGGCGATTTCGGCCCGAAGTCCGGCACGATGCGGCTGGATTACGTGCTGCCGTCGACCGGGTTCGCGTACGTCGGCAGCGGTGTGTTCTGGCCGGCCAATGAAAGCCCCGAAGCGAAGATCGCCGACGGCAGTGACCACCACCTGGTGTGGGTGGACGTGCGGTAAGCGCGTATCGACCAACGGTCGATACCTACCGTGGATTGCGCACGACGCCAACGCGTTACGCGCGCAACTCGATCGTGATCGCTTCCGCCGCCTCGCGCGCGATCTTCCGCGCCTCGTCGATGGACTCAGCCCGCGCCAGCGTCACCCCAACCCGGCGGTGCCCATGCACGCTCGGCTTGCCGAACAGGCGCAGCGCCGTGTCCGGATGCGCCAGGGCCGCCTCGACGTTGCTGAAAACCGGTACGCCCTCGCCGTGCGCCAGCATCGCGCACGACGCGGACGGGCCGCTCTGGCGGATCAGCGGAATCGGCAGGCCCAGGATGGCGCGCGCATGCAGCGCGAACTCGCTCAGTTCCTGCGACGCCAGCGTCACCAGCCCGGTGTCGTGCGGGCGCGGCGAGACCTCGCTGAACCATACCTCGTCGCCCTTCACGAACAGCTCCACCCCGAACAGGCCCCAGCCCCCCAGGTCATCGGTGATCGCCTGCGAAATCTGCTCGGCCCGCGCCAGCGCCGCCGGCGACATCGGCTGCGGCTGCCAGCTTTCGCGGTAGTCGCCGTCCTTCTGCCAATGCCCGATCGGCGCGCAGAACGAGGTGCCCCCGGCATGGCGCACGGTCAGCAGGGTGATCTCGTAATCGAAGTCGATGAACCCTTCCACGATGCAGCGACCGGCACCGGCACGGCCGCCGGTCTGCGCATACTCCCAGGCCGGGGCGATGTCCGCCTCCCCGCGCAGCGTGCTCTGGCCCTTGCCGGACGAGGACATCACCGGCTTGACCACGCACGGCAGCCCGATCGCCGCCACCGCCGCGCGGTACTCCGCCTCGGTGTCCACGAACCGGTACGGCGAGGTCGGCAGCCCCAGCGTTTCCGCCGCCAGGCGGCGGATCCCTTCGCGGTCCATGGTCAACCGCGCCGCGCGTGCCGTCGGCACCACCCGCTGCCCGGTTTCCTGTTCCAGCTGGACCAGGGTTTCGGTATGGATCGCCTCGATCTCCGGCACGATCAGGTGCGGCTTTTCCTCCGCGATCAACGCGCGCAGCGCCATCGCATCCAGCATGTCGATCACGTGCGATCGGTGCGCCACCTGCATCGCCGGCGCGTTCGGGTAGCGGTCGGCCGCGATCACTTCCACCCCCAGCCGCTGGAGTTCGATGGCCACCTCCTTGCCCAGTTCGCCCGAGCCCAGCAGCAGGACACGGGTGGCGGAAGAAGACAGCGGGGTGCCAAGGGTGATCATCGTGGAGTTCCGGACGACAGAGCGGGAGGGGAATTGTAGAGCTACGCCCTGCGTGGCTGCGCGCCAACAGGTGCAGGCGTGACGTGGCCGCCGGTTCCAGCAGCGACGCGGCCCGGCCGGCCAGCCCGGGCGGCACTTGCAAACCTGATATCAAATTGATATCACTATAGGAAACCGACCCGCAAAGGATGCCCAGCCATGAAAGAAAAGCCCGTCCCCTCCCTCTCCGGCATCCCCTTCCTGCTGGCCGTACTGGCCCTGCTGGTGGTCTCGGCGTGGCTGTTCTTCTCCGGCGTCGAGCGCGGCAACGTCAACCTGCTGCTGATCGTCGGCGGCGTGCTGCTCGGCCTGGTCGCCCTGTTCAGCCTGACCGGCCTGTATACCGTGCAGCCCAACCAGGCCGCCGTCCTGAGCCTGTTCGGCAAGTACGTCGGCACCGTGAAGGACAACGGCCTGCGCTGGAACAACCCCTTCTTCAGCAAGAAGAAGGTCAGCCAGCGCGTGCGCAACTTCGAAAGCGGCAAGCTCAAGGTCAACGAACTGGACGGCAGCCCGATCGAGATCGCCGCGGTCATCGTCTGGCAGGTGGTGGACGCCTCCGAGGCGGTCTACAACGTGGACGACTACGAAAGCTTCGTGCACATCCAGTCCGAGTCGGCGCTGCGTGCGATGGCCACCAGCTACCCCTACGACCAGCACGAGGACGGCCAGCTGTCGCTGCGCAGCCACGCCGCCGAGATTTCCCAGCACCTCAAGGACGAACTGGCCGAACGCCTGGCCGACGCGGGCGTGCAGGTGCTCGACGCCCGCATCAGCCACCTGGCCTACGCCCCGGAAATCGCCCAGGCCATGCTGCAGCGCCAGCAGGCCAATGCGGTGATCGCCGCACGCACGCGGATCGTGGCCGGCGCGGTGGGCATGGTGGAAATGGCCCTGGCCGAACTGCAGAAGAACGGCGTGGTGCAGCTGGATGAAGAGCGCAAGGCGCACATGGTGAGCAACCTGCTGACCGTGCTGTGTTCGGACCGCGGCACCCAGCCGATCGTCAACGCCGGTTCGTTGTACTGAGCATGAGCGAAAAGAAAGCCTATCCGCTGCGCATCAATGCCGACGTACTCGCGGCGGCGCAGCGCTGGGCCGATGACGAGCTGCGCAGCCTGAACGCGCAGATCGAGTACGTGCTGCGCGACGCACTGCGCAAGGCTGGACGCCTTCCCAAACCCGCACCTGATCCGGAGAGCAAGGAATGAGCAGACGCTGGAGCTATCTCACCGTGGAAGTGAAGCCCTCATGGACCGGCCTGAAGCCGGAAGACCTGCAGGCCGAACTCAACCGCCAGGGCCAACTCGGCTGGGAGCTGGTGAACGTGATGCAGGGCACGCCAATGGGCGTGGCCTTGCTGTTCTTCAAGAAGGAGCTCTGAGATGCCTGCCCGCAGTGCGGCCGTGCCCGCCACTGCATTCGCGGTCGCGCCCGCGCCGCTGTGGCGACTGCTCTGGTTGTGGCTGCCCCTGCTCGGCGTGGCCGTGCTGCTGGTCACCACCCACCTGCAGGAACAACGCACGCCGATGGACATGGCCATCACCGTCCCGTTCCTGCTGGTGCTGGGCGGCGTGCTCAGCTGGGCGTTCTTCCGCCGCCGCATCGTGCTGGAAAACGGCGAACTGGTGGTGACCTCCACCTTCTACCGTCGCCGCACGACGGTGTCGTCGCTGCAGCTGGAGCAGGCGCGCATCGTCGACCTGGCCGAGCACAGCCAGTTCAAGCCGGGCATGAAGATCAACGGGTTCGGCATGCCCGGGTTCCAGTCCGGCCACTACCGACTGGGCAAGCGCAAGGCGTTCTGCCTGGTGACCGACCCCAGCCGGGTGCTGTACCTGCCGACGCGCGACGACCGCGTGCTGCTGCTCAGCCCCGAGCACCCGCGTGCGCTGCTGGATGCACTGAACGCGCAGGCGACGCGCTAAGCTGGGCGCATGCGCCGTTACCCTGCCCTGCTGATCAACACCGCCGACATCGAACTGTGGCCGGGCGGCCTGCTGCGCGCGCGCAGCGCCGACGCGCGTGCGCTGGCCAGGGCGCGCTGGGTGCTGCGGCGCAAACGCGATGGGCAGTACCTGGCGGCCGCGACCGCGCACGGCCTGCTGCCGCTGGTGCCGCACCTGATGCGCGAACCGGGCATCGAGGAGGCGCTGGATGCGCTCGACCAGGCGTTGCACGGCACCCAGCGCGGCCATGCCGCCGACGCCGTGCTGCCGCTCAGCGGGCTGGAGCAGCGCCTGCAGGCGCTGGGCATCGATGCCGGGCGCTATGAGGACGATACCGGGCTGGCCCTTGAAGCCGAACCAGCGCGCCTGGCCCTGGCCGGCGTTGATCGTTACCGGCGACCGCTGTGGCTGCAGCAGGGCGCTGCATTCGGCTGGCAGCGCATGCGGCAGCACGCCGCCCGCGACGGGGTGGTGCTGGAGGCGATCTCCGGCTACCGCAGCCACGACTACCAGCTGGGCATCTTCGCGCGCAAACGGGCGCGTGGCATGGCAGTGGCCGACATCCTGCAGGTCAACGCCGCGCCGGGCTACAGCGAACACCACAGCGGGCGGGCGCTGGATATCAGCTGCCCGGGCGAGCCGCCGGCCGAGGAGAGCTTCGAGGGCACCGCGGCGTTCGCCTGGCTGACGGCGCATGCGGCAACGCACGGGTTCCGGCTGAGTTACCCCCGCGACAATCCGCACGGCATCGTCTACGAACCCTGGCACTGGTACTGGTGCAGGCGAGGCGGTTCTGTCGGGTGATGACGCGTAGTGACACGCCACGCGTGTCACCGCCCCTGCATCGCCCGGATCACCCCTGCGAGCGATTGGTCGCCGCGATCGGCGTCTCGCTGAAATCGGCGATCCGCCACAGGTACAGGCTGGCGTAGGTCCGGTAAGGACCCCACTTCTCGCCGCGTAGCGCCAGCTCTTTCGGGGTGGGCATCCGCTCGGCCTTGTCCACCCGCTGCACGCCCTTGCGCACGCCCAGGTCGTCGATCGGCAGGATGTCGGGGCGGCCCAGGCGGAACATCAGCATCATCTCCACCGTCCAGCGACCGATGCCGCGGATCGGCACCAGCGCGTCGATGATGGCGTCGTGCGGCATCACCGACATCCGCCGCAGGTCGGGAATTTCACCGGCCGCTTCGCGCCGGGCCAGGTCGCGCAGGGCCAGCGCCTTGTTGCCGGACACCCCGCACACCCGCAGGCCGGGATCGTCGATGCGGGCCAGCGTGTCCGCGTGCAGGCGGGTGCTGCCGATGGCGGCTTCCACCCGGCCCACGATCGTCGAAGCGGCCTTGCCGCTGAGCTGCTGGAACAGGATCGCGCGGGCCAGGGCGTCGACCGGGTCGAATCCGCGCGCCCAGCCGGGTGGCGCTTCGATCCGCCCCAGCCGCTTCATCCACGCGCCCAGCCGGCGGTCGCGCCGCGCCAGCCAGTCGTGCGCCTGGTCAACGTCGAACCCGCGCCGGAAGCGGGGCATGTCAGCGCCTCAGCGCGTTGAAGCCGTAGACCGCCCAGCCCAGCATCAAGGCGGTGCCGCCCACCGGCGCCAACCCGGTGCTGAACTGCCACAACGCGCCGGCCACCAGGCTGCCGGAAAACAGCAGCGTGCCCAGCAGCAGCACGTACAGGGCCAGCTTGCCGACGCTGTTCTGCTGGGTTGGACCCAGCACCGCCAGCGCCACGCCATGCCCGAAGGCGAACAGCGCGGCGGTGTTGACGTGCGATTGCGCCAGCGGCTCGGCGATGCCGTGCGAGGCATAGGCCGACAGGCCTACCGCGGTGGCGGCCAGCAGCCCACCCAGGCAGGCCAGCAGCGAAGGTCTACGCGCGCGTCGTTCCAGGTTGAGCATGCTGCATCCTCCAAAAAAAAACGCGCCGCAGGAAGCGGCGCGTTTTCTGTTCTGCGTTACATCCGTGGCAACCGTCGGATTACTTGACGGCCCAGTAGATGTCGTAGGTCGCTTCCGGGGTGAACGACTTCTCGACACCGGCGTTCCAGGACTCGTACGGGCGGTCGATCACTTCGCTGCCACCGGTCACGGCCCAGGCACGCAGGGCGTTGCGGGCGATGTCCAGGCCAGCCATGTGGCCGGTGTACTTCGCATGCGCGGAACGGTGCGGAGCGGCGTGCACGTACTTGACCGGGGCGCCACCGTCGATCTTCACCGTCAGCGGTTCAGCCGACGCACCTTCGGTGCCCTTCTTCTTGACCGGCTGGGCCACGTCGAAGGCGTACTTTTCCTGGCCGAAGTCGGTGGTGATGATGCGGAACGGACCGGCGGCTTCGAGGTCGTTGGCCTCCATCACGCGCTTGATCCACTCCTGGTTGTCCTTGATCGACTTGGTGATGGTCGCTTCGCCACGGTCGACGTTACCGGCGGTGACCACCAGCAGGTCTTCGGCGGGGACGTCGATGATGGCCAGGTCGGTCAGCGGGGCTTCGGCGGTACGGTAGTCGACGTTCGGCACGGTGGCCAGCATGTTGGCCATGCGCGACAGACCCAGCTTCAGGTCGTCACCGATGTGACGGCTGACGTACAGGCCGGCGTAACGACCGAACAGGTCGAGACCGTACTTGACGCTGTAGTCCTGGGTGATCTTGACGTTGCGGCCACCCTTGCCGGTCGGCTCGAGGGTGAAGCTGGTGGTCTTGTCGTGGCCCTTGCTGGCGTCCTCGATGGCGATGGCCACGCGCTTGTTCGGCTCGCTCTCGGTGATCACCCAGCTGCCCTGGCCCAGCGACGATTCCTTGGAGGAATAGTCCAGGCGGGCACCCACGCCGGCGGCGGGGCCGGAGTGCTTCAGTTCAACGGCGGGATCGCGCAGCAGGAGCGGGTTCCAGTCCTTGAAGCGGCGCAGGCTGTTGACCGTGTCGTACACGATCGTCATCTTGCGGTTGGTCTCAACGCTTTCGGTAATGTGACGCTCGCCCGGCAGCACAACGCCAATGATGACGAACAGGCCAGCCACGATCCCCAAGGCGATCAGGAACTCGATAATACGGGTCATTCAGGAGTCTCCGGGGCCGATCCCACGGCCGGGTTGATTGAAGCGAAGCGCCAATCCTAGCAGGCTTCGCGGGTGTTATGGATCAGGATTGGCGCACCGGTTTCCATACCGGCAGCGGTTTTCAGAAGGCAAGGAGCGGAAAGATAGCGCATCGTGTGGGCCAGCATGTGTCCGGCGACGATATTTATTTGCCGGTTTCGGCAATCCGGCCCCACACGACGGCCAAAGGCCTTGCGCCACAATGCTTTCAACTGCCGTTCATTTTCGATCGCTGTGCACGCTCAGACCAGCTGCAGCTCGAAGGCCTTCAACACCGCGCGGGTCCGGTCGCGCACGCCGAGCTTGGACAGGATGTTGGAGACGTGGTTCTTGATGGTGCCCTCGGCCACGCCCAGCGAATTGGCGATCTCCTTGTTGGAGAAGCCGCTGGCCATCAGGCGCAGGATCTCGGTTTCGCGGTCGGTGAGCGGGTCGGGCCGGTCCAGGCTCACGAACTCGTTGCGCATGTGCTCCAGGCCCGAGAGCAGGCGCTGGGTCACCGCCGGCTGCACCAGCGAGCCGCCCTCGGCCACGGTGCGGATGGCGCCGACCAGCTGCTCCAGCGTCACGTCCTTGAGCAGGTAACCCTTGGCCCCGGCCTTGAGCCCGGCCAGCACCAGCTGGTCGTCGTCGAAGGTGGTGAGGATGATGGTCGGCGGCAGCTGGTTGAGGCGCGACAGCATCTGCAGCGCTTCCAGCCCGGACATCACCGGCATGCGCATGTCCATCAGCACCACGTCCGGGCGCACACTGGGGATCAGCTCGACGGCCTGGCGCCCGTCGGCCGCCTCGGCCACCACTTCGATCCCGTCGTCCAGGGCCAGCAGCGAGCGGATCCCCTGCCGCACCAGGGTTTGGTCGTCGACCAGGCAGACGCGAATCATCAACGCACTCCTTCCAGGATGGCACCCAGCATCAGGACTGGCACGCCGGGGACCGAGGCGCGCAGGCGGAAGCCCTGACCCCGGCGGGTTTCAATCTGCAGTTCTCCGCCGCATTGTTGCAGGCGTTCGCGCATTCCGCGCAAGCCGTTGCCGATCACGATACCGTCGGCACCGACCCCGTCGTCGTGCGCCTGCACCACCACCTGGCCCGGCGGTTCGCGCCGCACCTGGATCCAGAGGTTGCGGGCACGGGCGTGGCGCACCGCGTTGGTGATGATTTCCTGGGTGCAGCGCAGCAGCACGTGCGCCTGTTCAGGGTCTTCCACGCTCAGCGGTTCCTCGATGTCCAGGTGGATATGCAGCGAGGGCACCTGCTCGGTCAGCGGCCGCAGCGCCGCGGCCAGGTCGATGGCACCGCTGTCGCGCAGCTGGCTGACCGCCTCGCGCACGTCGGTGAGCAGCAGTTTGGCCAGGGTGTGGGCCTGGTGGACGTGCTCCTGGGCCTGGCCCTCGGTGATGTGCCCGGCCACTTCCAGGTTCAGGCTCAGCGCGGTGAGGTGGTGGCCCAGCAGGTCGTGCAGTTCCCGCGAGATGCGGGTGCGCTCGTTGACCCGGGCACTTTCGGCCAGCAGTACGCGGGTGGCGCGCAGTTCGGTATTGAGCCGGCGCTGCTCCTCGCGGGCGTCGGTCTGCTGCCGGGCGACCAGGCTGGTCACGAAGATGAACATGGAGAAGCCGCCGTACAGCAGCGACTGCATGACGGCCTCGAACAACGAGAACGGCAGGAACAGGTAGTAGACCGGGGCCACCGCCAGCTGGCTGACCAGCAGCCAGATCACCCCGAACCGGGCCGGCAGCATCCACGGGATGACCCCGGCGGCGACCATCATCAGGATGCTGCCCAGCCCGGAGCCGCTGAGGAAGCTCACCCCCAGCGCGGAGATGGTCAGCAGGACCAGGATGGCGCGGTCGTACCAGGCCGAGTGGCCGCCGCCGTCGCGCAGGCCACGGGTCAGCCACAGGTAGCCGCCGCCGAAGGCCAGGTACGCCACGAACAGCAGTACGGTCGGCAGGTCGAGCCCGCCCCCGCGCCGGACCAGCGCCTCGTACTGGGAATAGACCAACGGCAAGCCCAGCATGACCCAGGTAAACAGGCCGGCCAGTCGCAGTACTCGGGTTTGGCTGAGGTATCCCAACATGCCCGCATCTTAGGCTGAACCTGTGCCGCTGCACCCGGGCATAAGTCATGCCTGGCCTGTGCCCTGCCCGCCCACCCATGTAATAATCGACCGCAGGGCCCTTCAAGGGGCCAACCGCGTTACCCCACGGAGTCACAATGTCGATTGTCATCCGCGACGTGCGCGAGCACGAGCTCGATTCCGTCCTGGCCCTGAACAACAACGCCGGCCTGGCCATCCTTCCGCTGGATGCCGCACGCCTGCGCCTGTTCTTCGATACCGCTGAGTATTTCCGCGTCGCCGAGCGCGACGGCAACCTGGCCGGCTTCCTGATCGGCTTTGGCAGCGACAGCCAGCACGACAGCAGCAACTTCGCCTGGTTCCAGCAGCACCTGACCCGCAAATTCTTCTACATCGACCGCATCGTGGTGGCCAGCCGCCGCCGTGGGGGCGGTGTGGGCCGGGCGTTCTACGCCGACGCCCAGAGCTACGCTGAACTGCGTTACCCGCAGCTGACCTGCGAAGTGTTCCTGGACCACGGTGCCGATGCGGCGCTGCTGTTCCATGGCAGCTTCGGCTTCCGCGAGGTCGGGCAGAACAACATGCCGCACGTGGACGTGCGTGCCAGCATGCTGCTCAAGGACCTGTGCAGTTATCAATGGGTGCACGACACCTACGGCGACGCGCTGCCGGACGTGCCCTGGGTGGGCCACCGTCGCGAGCTGCAGCGCGCGCCTCGACCGACGGGGACCTGAAGTGGCGGCGAACATGGATTTTGAACAGGCCGGCGAGCTGAAGATCGGCCAGGTGGGTATCGCCAACCTGCGCATCCGTACCCTCGATGTGGAACGCCTCACCCGCGAGATGCACGACCGCGTGGCGCGCGCGCCGAAGCTGTTCGGCCGCGCTGCGGTGATCCTGGACTTTGGTGGCCTGAGCCAGATGCCCGACGTGGCCACGGCCCAGGCCCTGCTTGATGGCCTGCGCAGCGCCGGCGTGTTGCCGGTGGCGCTGGCCTACGGCAGCAGCGATACCGACCTGCTTTCGCAGCAGCTCGGGCTGCCGCTGCTGGCCAAGTTCCGCGCCCAGTACGAACGTGCCGAGGCCGATCCGGTGGTGGCGGCGGTCGCCCCCGCGCCCGCCGCGGCGCCTGAACCGGCCCGTCGGCCGCGCGCGGCCGCGCCGGTGGCCGCCGCGCCGGCCGCCAGCGGCGGTGCGCCGCAGCCCGGCCGCATGCAGACCAGCAACGTGCGCTCGGGCCAGCAGCTGTATGCCGAGAACTGCGACCTGACGGTCATGGCCACGGTGGGCGCCGGTGCCGAGGTGATCGCCGACGGCAGCATCCATATTTACGGTACGCTGCGGGGCCGTGCCCTGGCAGGTGCCCAGGGCAATACCGCGGCACGCATTTTCTGCCGTGAATTCCACGCTGAACTGGTCGCCATTGCCGGCCATTACAAGGTACTGGACGATGTGCCGGACACCCTGCGCGGCAAGGCCGTGCAGGTGTGGCTGGACAACGACCAGATCAAGATCGCTGCGCTGGACTGAAACCGGCGCACCAACAGAATCATCAGGAGAAGTCCTTTGGCTGAAATCATCGTAGTCACTTCCGGCAAGGGTGGCGTCGGCAAGACCACTTCCAGCGCAAGCCTGGCCTGCGGCCTGGCACGCCAGGGCAAGAAGGTGGCGGTGATCGACTTCGACGTCGGCCTGCGCAACCTCGACCTGATCATGGGTTGCGAGCGGCGCGTGGTGTACGACTTCGTCAACGTCGTGCACGGCGAGGCCACGCTCAAGCAGGCCCTGATCAAGGACAAGCGCTTCGACAACCTGTACGTGCTGGCTGCTTCGCAGACCCGCGACAAGGATGCGCTGACCCAGGAAGGCGTGGGCAAAGTGCTCGCGGACCTGGCCGCGGACGGCTTCGACTACATCATCTGCGATTCGCCGGCGGGCATCGAGAAGGGCGCGTTCCTGGCGATGTACTTCGCCGACCGCGCCGTGGTGGTGGTGAACCCGGAAGTGTCGTCGGTCCGCGACTCGGACCGCATCATCGGCCTGCTGGATTCGAAGACGCACAAGGCCGAATCGGGCCAGGCCGTGCCGGCCTTCCTGCTGCTGACCCGTTACAGCCCGGTCCGGGTGGAGTCGGGCGAGATGCTGAGCATCACGGACGTGGAAGAGGTGCTGGGGCTGAAGGCGATCGGCGTGATCCCGGAGTCGGGGGATGTGCTGAACGCGTCCAACAAGGGCGAGCCGGTGATCCTGGACACTGAGTCTCCCGCAGGCCAGGCATACGATGACGCCGTCGCACGCATCCTCGGGCAAGAGCGCCCGATGCGCTTCACAAACGTGGAAAAGAAGGGCTTCTTCAGCAAGCTGTTCGGAGGGTAAGCATGGGCCTGTTCGATTTCCTCAAGACGAAGAAGACCACCGCCGAAACGGCCAAGAACCGCCTGCAGATCATCATCGCGCAGGAACGCAGCCACCGTGGCGGCCCGGATTACCTGCCGCTGCTGCAGCGCGAGCTGCTGGAAGTGATCAAGAAGTACGTCAACATCGACGCCGACGCGGTCAAGGTAGACCTGGTCAAGGACGGCGAGCACGACGTGCTGGACATTTCAGTGGCGCTGCCGGAAGGCCCGCAGCAACCCTGACCGCCCTGCCCCTTCCTTCGGGAAGGGGCGCACGACGCCCGCGCCATGACCGCCACCGCTGAAGCAGAACCGCAGGTCACCCGCGTGGGCGACATCGACTTCGACGCCGCCGCCGCGTTGCTGGCCAGGCATGCGCTGCGCCTGCACCGCGTGGCCGACGGCGCGCCGATTCCCGGCAGTTACTGGGGCGAGCCCGAGGCAGGCATCATCGCCAGCGATGTGTACGTGCGCGACGACACGCCGGTGCATTCGATGCTGCACGAAGCCTGCCACCTGATCGTGCTGCCGCCGGAACGTCGCGCGCTGGTGCATACCGACGCGACCGACTCGGTCCCCGAGGAAGACGCCACCTGTTACCTGCAGATCGTGCTGGCCGGGCAGTTGCCCGGCGTAGGCAGCGCACAGCTGATGGCGGACATGGATGCGTGGGGCTACACCTATCGCCTCGGCTCCACGCGCGCCTGGTTCGAGCAGGATGCCGAAGACGCCAAAGCCTGGCTGATCGAACGCGGCCTACTCGCCGCGTAAAACGGTGTACGAGCGCACGCGCGAATGAGCGCGGTAGGGTCGGTCGTCAGACGACTGCCGATACGAACGATCAGCACGGCGACGCATTGCGCCTCGGCGGAGAAACGCTTCCGGCGGCTTCTTATCCGCGCGTAAAGCGTTGGCTGTTCGGTTCTTCCCGCGCGGTGCGAGGACGGGGGTGCCCTCGCCCCCTCAGTTCTCTGCGACGACCGGATACAAGATCAAAAGCATCGCGAGCCCGCACATCTTGTGCTGCTCAGCCACGCATGGCGTGGCTCTACGGCGAAACAATTCGATCGACCTAACGCCATCTGCCTTTGACTTCCTGTCCGCCGACGCATGCCTGTCTGGGGAGCGGGGTGGAGGGGGTAGCGGGGCTTTGAGCAGCATGGATGCTGCGATAAGCCCCATGGATGGGTTCACGCGTGCCCCGCTACCCCCTCCACCCCGCTCCCCCGCGCGCGCAAAATCGAACAGCCAGCGCTTTACGCGGGAAAAATCAGCCCCCAGCCAAAGCGCGCAACGTAATGCCAACGATGTAGGCGAGGTACGTGCCCGTCGCATACCCCATGGTGCCAAGCAGGACGCCCACCGGAGCCAACGAGGGATGGAAGGCAGCCGCAACCACGGGCGCCGAAGCCGGCCCGCCGATGTTGGATTGCGAGCCGATGGCGAAGTAGAAGAACGGCACCTTGAGCGCCATGGCCAGTGCGAGCAGCAGCAGGATGTGCACGGCGATCCAGATCAGGCCCAGTGCGAACAGCCACGGGCGTTCCAGCAGGGCCAGCAGGTCCATCTGCATGCCGATGCAGGCGATCAGGAAGTACAGCAGCAGCGAGCCCAGCTTCGAAGCGCCCGCGCCTTCCAGGTTGCGCGCGCGGGTAAAGCTCAGCGCCAGGCCGCAGGTGGTGGAGATCACCACGACCCACACGAACGGCGCGTCCAGGCTGAACTGCGAAGCCCAGGCCACGTGCCCCTTGAACCAGGCCGATACCGGGCCGGCGATGGCGTGCGACAGCCCCACCGTGCCGAATGCTACCGCCACGATCAGCATCAGGTCGGTCAGGCTGGCCACGCGTTCGTGCTCGGCCTGGAATTTTTCGATGCGCAGTTTGAGTTCGTCGATCGCGGAGGTATCGGCGCCGGTGCGCGCGTCGATCTTCGCCGCGCGGCCGGCCATGAAGATCAGCACCGCCATCCATACGTACCCTACGCCCACGTCCACTACCGCGAACTGGCCGAAGGTGGTGGCGTTGACGTCGAAGACCTCGCGCATGGCCAGCATGTTGGCGCCGCCGCCGATCCAGCTGCCGGCCAACGCGGCCATGCCCGACCAGGTGTCGCCGGCCACGGTTTCCGGATGCACCCACTTCATCAGCAGGAACGCCACCACCGCACCGAGCATGATGCTCAGCGACGCGCCCAGGTACATCACGATCAGTTTCGGCCCCAGCCGCAGGATGCCCTTGATGTCCACCGCCAGGGTCAGCAGTACCAGCGCGGCCGGCAGCAGGATGTCACGCGCGACCGGGTTGTAGAGCCGGGTGTTCTGGCCGTCGATCAGGCCCACGGTGTTGTACATGCCGGGGATCATGTAGCACAGCAGCAGGGCTGGCACGAAGGTATAGAAGCGCTTCCAGGGCCCCTGCTCACGCGACGCGGTCCAGAACACGGCCCCGAGCGTGGCGGCGATCAGGCCGAAGACTACGATGTCGTTCTGGATCAGGGCGGGTGCTTTCACGGGGCGATAGGACCGACGGTAGATGGCGACGGGGTAGAGCCGACTGTCAGTCGGCTGCCGGAACACGCGGAATGTCAGGAGTGGGGGTTTTCGTTGCAGCGCGGAGAGCAGCCGACTGACAGTCGGCTCTACCCCGCCGCCCCGCGGGTCAGCCGCCCGCCAGGGCGGCTGCTCCACATCATTGGCCGATGTGCTGCTTCAGCCAGCCGTTCACGGTGTCGTGCCACTGCACGCTGTTCTGCGGCTTGAGCACCCAGTGGTTCTCGTCCGGGAAGTACAGGAACTTCGACTCGATGCCCTGCCGCTGCGCAGCGGTGAACGCGCCCAGGCCCTGCTCCACCGGAATGCGGAAATCGAGCTGGCCGTGGATGATCAGGATCGGCTTCTTCCAGTCCGCCACGTGGTTGACCGGGTTGAACTTTTCGTAGTTCTGCGGCTTGGCGAAGGGCGTGCCGCCCTGCTCCCACTCGGTGAACCACAGCTCTTCGGTGGCGTAGCCCATCATGCGCTGGTCGAACACGCCGTCATGGTTGACCAGGCACTTCCACGGCGCGTTCCAGTTGCCGGCGATCCAGTTGACCATGAAACCGCCATAGCTGGCACCCAGCGCACAGGCCTTGTCGCCGTCGAGGAACGGGTACTGCTTCTGCGCCGCCGCCCAGCCCTTCTGCAGGTCTTCCAGCGGGCGGTCGCCCCAGTGCTGGCTGATCGCATCGGTGAAGGCCTGGCCGTAGCCGGTGGAACCGTGGAAATCGATCATCACCACTGCGTAGCCCTGGCCCGCGTACGTCTGCGGGTTCCAGCGGTAGCTCCAGCCGTTGCCGAAGCTGCCCTGCGGGCCGCCGTGGATCAGGAACGCCACCGGGTAGGTCTTGCCTTCCTGGTAGTTGTACGGCTTCACCACGTAACCGTGCACGGTTTCGTTGTTCCAGCCCTTGAACTGGAACTGCTCGTAATCGCCGAAGGCCACGTCGGGCAGCATCTGGCCGGCGCTGGGGGTGATCTCGCGCGGGCTGCTGCCGTCGGCCTGGGCCACCACGATCTGGTCGCCGCTCTTCAGGCTGTTCTTCGTGTAGGCCAGCGTGCTGCCGGCGATCACCGGCGAGCCGATGCTGCCGCCCTCGGCCACCACCGTGGGCTTGCCGGTGGCGATGTCGATGTTGAACAGGCGGTGTTCGCCCAGGTCATCGGCCGCGGTGTAGAAGCTCTTTTCATCCTGCGCCAGCACCACTTCGCCGGCCGAGCGATCCCAATCCGGCGCGATCTCGCGGGTCTTGCCGGAGGCCAGGTCCATCGCCATCACCCCGAAGCGGTCGGCTTCGAAACCCGGGCGCTTCATCGCGCGGTAGTACAGGGTGTTGCCGTCGGCGCTGAACACCGGGCCGGCGTCCCAGGCCGGGTTGGCCGCGGTCAGGTTGACCGGGGCCTGCTTGCCCTCGGCGTCCAGGCGGTACAGGTCGAAGTTGGTCGACCAGGCTTCCTCGCGGCCGGCTACGCGGATGCTGGCCACCACGGTCTTCCCATCCGGTGCCCAGGTGAAATCGTCATTGCCGCCGAACGGCTTGGACGGCGCATCGCCGGCCAGCGTGGCGCTGATCGCCGAGGCGCCCTTCACCGCAGCCGCCTTGGCCGCCGGCAGCGGGGCCACGAACAGGGTGTTGCGGCGGCCGTCGTTCCAGGTGTCCCAATGGCGCACGAACAGGCTGTCGAACACTTCGCCGGTGTTCTTGCGCGCCTTGTGCGCGTCCAGCTTCTTCGCGGTGCAGGCCAGGTCCGAACCGCAGTCCTGGAACACGCCGGCGCTGAAGGCCACGCGGTCGCCCTGCGGGGAAACATGGAAGCTGTCCACGTCCACCGCGAAGTCGGTCAGCTGGCGCGGGGTGCCGCCGGCCAGCGGCATTGCATACAGCTGCTGGCTGCCGCCCTTGGCGCTCAGGAAATACACGGTCTGGCCGTCGGCCGACAGCGCGGCCGAATTCACGTTCCAGCCGGCCGGGGTGAGCGGCTTGGGCGGCGCGGCATCGCGGGTGCGCAGGTTGCGGATGAACAGGCCCGTGCTGGCCTTGCTGTCGGCGCCGACCACGCGCTTGGCGAACACCACGTTGCCGCCATCGGCGGTCAGCAGCGGGGCCGAAACCCGGTCCAGCGCGATCATGTCGCGCACATCCAGGCCGCGCGTGGCGGCCAGCGACGGCAGCGCGGTCAGCAGGCACAACGGCAACAGGGCGTAACGAAGCTTCATCGGGGTCTCCGCGGAACGGCAAAACGCCGATGGTAAGGTCGCCAATGGGCTGCGCGCTACGGCCACAGGTCATGCCTGTCCCCGCATTCCTGACTCGCAGCCCCGAAGAGAACGACAGGGGCCGTTGAAACAACAAACCCCGCCGTGGCGGGGTTTGTCGGGTTCACAGTGGACCGCAATCAGACCGTGCCGGCCTTCTTGCCGGTGCGGTAGATCAGCCAGCCCACCCCGAACAGCACGGCCAGGCCGATCCAGTCGGCACCAGGCAGCGCGAACGGAACCGCGATGACGTCGGCGCGGCCACTGAGCACGATCGGAATCGCAATGGCGATGCCCATCAGCGCCTCACCGGTGATCAGGCCCGCGGCAAACAGCACGCCCGGCTTGTGCACACGGTCGCGGCCTTCTTCGTCGTCGGCGCGGATCTTGTGGAAACGCTCGACCAGGTAGGAGATCAGGCCGCCGAGGAAGATCGGCACCATCAGCTCCAGCGGCAGGTAGATGCCGATGGCCGCAGCCAGCACCGGCACCCGGAACCGCGCGTTGCGCGACTTCAGCCAGCCGTCCAGGGCGATGATCAGCGCACCGATCACCGCGCCGATGCCGATGAAGGTCCACGGCAGCTGGCCGCCGAACAGGCCCTTGGCCACCGACGCCATCAGGTTGGCCTGCGGGGCCGCCAGCGCATTCGGATGGGCGGCCGTGGGGGCACCGATGCCGTACGCGGTAGCCAGCAGGTTCAGCACCGGCGCCATGATCAGCGCGCACGAGAACGCACCGATGCCCAGCATCAGCTGCTGCTTCCACGGCGTGGCACCCACGATGTAACCGGCCTTGAGGTCCTGCAGGTTGTCGCCGCCCACCGCAGCGGCGCAGCACACCACCGCGCCGATCATGATGGCCGCCACTGCACCCAGCGGGGCACCGCCCACCCCGACCGGGGTCAGGCCGCTCTTGCCCAGCAGCAGCACCAGCACCGCCGAGGCGAACAGGATGGTGGAGATGGTGATGCCCGAGACCGGATTGTTGGACGAGCCGATCAGGCCGGCCAGGTAGGCCGAAACCGAAACGAACAGGAAGCCGGCGACGATCATGATGATGGTCATCGGGATCGAGACGTGCCACTGGCCGACGATGGCCTGGTACAGCGCCAGCAGCGGCAGGGTGAACACGACCAGCGCCACCAGCATCCACTTCATCGGCAGGTCGCGTTCGGTGTGCGCCAGCGCCGGGCCCCCGCTCTTGCGCGCGGCGGCGAAGCCACTCTTCACGCCGTTCAGCAGCGACTTGCGCAGCGAGATCAGGGTCCACACGCCGCCGATCAGCATCGCGCCCACGCCCAGGTAGCGGATCTTGGCGCTCCAGATGGCGAAGGCGGCGTCGGTCGAGTTGGCGGTGGCGATGGCTGCGGCCAGCGCCGGGTCGCTGTTGACGAAGAAGGCCTGGTACAGCGGAATGGCGATGTGCCAGGACAGGATGGAGCCGGACACCACCACGATGCCGACGTTCAACCCGACGATGTAACCCACGCCCAGCAGCGCCGGCGACAGGTTGGTGCCGATGAACGCGGTGACCTTGGAGCTGCCGATGTACGCCGACTGCGCCCAGGCATCGGGAATCAGGCGCATGCCGCTGGCCGCAGCCACCTTGACCGCGGCACCGATCACCGCCGACACCGCCAGGATCTTCAGGCCCGGGCCCGGGTTTTCACCGGCCTTGAGCACTTCGGCCGCCGCCTTGCCTTCCGGGAAGGGAAGCGGGTCTTCGACGATCATCGAACGCCGCAGCGGCACCGAGAACAGCACGCCCAGCAGGCCACCCAGGCCGGCGATGCCCAGCACCCACCAGTACTTGAAGTCCGGCCAGTAGCCCATGATGACCAGCGCCGGGATCGTGAAGATCACGCCGGCGGCGATTGAGGAACCGGCCGAGGCGCCGGTCTGCACGATGTTGTTTTCCAGGATGGTGCCGCCGCCGAGCAGGCGCAGCACCCCCATTGAAATCACCGCGGCCGGAATCGCCGTGGCGATGGTCAGGCCTGCGAACAGACCCAGGTAGGCGTTGGCCGCCGACAGGATCACCGCCAGCACGATGGCAAGCACCACCGCGCGGAAAGTGAGCTGTTTGGGCGCAGCGTCGTTGTTCATGGAAGTCCCTGCTGTAAAAATCCCGTCAAACCTAGCCTTCATGCGGAGGCAAGGCAAGCCGTGCCGCAGGCACGGCGTATCGCCGAAAGGCGATACCGGGGCGCCAAACGCGCCCCGCGTAGCCCCGGCCGTTGGCCGGACCAGGCAAGGCATCGCCCAACCACCCAACCCAGCAAACCCGGATCCCGCACCGGCACACCCACTTTGTAATGTTATATCCTGTCACGCCACCCCTCCCCGCGGTGCCCGTGGCCCCCACCTTCCCTCGCCTGACCTCCATCGACCAGCTGCGTGGCACCGTGATGGTGCTGATGCTGCTGGACCACGTGCGCGAAACCTTCTACCTGCACCAGCAGGTGCCCGACCCGATGGCGGTCGACCAGGTCGAACCGGCCCTGTTCGCCAGCCGCCTGCTTGCCCACCTGTGCGCCCCGGTATTCGTGCTCCTCACCGGCCTGTCGGCCTGGCTGTACGGCAGTACCCAGCCCGACCCGCGCCGGGCGGCCTCGGCGTTCCTGCTCAAGCGCGGCCTGTTCCTGATCGCGCTCGAGCTGACCGTGGTGAGCGTCGCCTGGACCCTGGCGTTCCCCCCCAGCGTGCTCTACCTGCAGGTGATCTGGGCCATCGGCATCAGCATGGTCGCCCTGGCCGGGCTGCTGTGGCTGCCGCGCGGCGCGTTGGCCGCCCTGGCGCTGGCGGTGATCGCCGGCCACAACCTGTTCGACGGTGTGCACGCCAGCGGCAACGGCCCCCTTGCCGTGCTCTGGAAGATCCTGCACCAGCGCGACTGGATCGTGGTGACCGACGCCTTCCGCCTGCGCAGCTCGTACCCGGTCCTGCCGTGGATTGCAGTCATCGCCCTGGGCTACACGTTGGGCCCCTGGTTTGCCCGCAACGGCGACCCGACCCTGCGCCGGCGCCGGCTGCTGTGGGCGGGTGGCGGCGCGGTGCTGGGCTTCGTGCTGCTGCGTGCGCTCAATGTGTACGGCGATGCGCCGTGGCAGGCGTCCGGCAGCAGCCTCCAGACCGCGATGAGCGTCCTCAACGTCACCAAGTACCCGCCCTCGCTGCTGTTCCTGCTGCTTACCCTGGGCATCGGCCTGCTCCTGCTGCGCCTGTACGAGCATCCGCGCGTGGCCCGCGCACTGGCCCCGCTGGCCACCATCGGCGCCGCCCCGATGTTCTTCTATCTGCTCCACCTGTATGTGCTGAAGGCGCTGTATGTCGCCGCCGAAGCGCGCTGGGGCCACACCCATGGCGGGTACTTCGGCGTGGACTCCGTGTGGCAGCTGTGGTTGATCACCGCCGCGCTGGCCTTGGCGCTGTATTGGCCTACGCGCGCGTTCGCGCGCCTGAAGGCACGCCGCAAAGACCTGGCCTGGTTGCGGTACCTGTAGGGCCATTCGTTCCGACATCGCCGCCTTGGGGGCGCGGGGCGTTTGCCGTGAATCGCCAAGGTTGTCGACGCAGCGCCATTCGGAACGGGCGGCAGCCAGTGGGCGTTGGAAGGGTGATAATCGCGACCTGTTTTGTCGCTTATCGCCTGATGACCGCCACCGCCCTGCCCGCTTCCGACGACTTCCTTGGCCACCCCAAAGGCGTTTACGTCTGCTTCTTCACCGAGATGTGGGAGCGCTTCTCCTTCTACGGCATGAAGGCGCTGCTGCTGCTGTACCTCACCAAGTACCACCTGTTCGGCGACAAGGCCGGCCTGGACCTGCTTGGTGCCTATGGCGGCCTGGTCTACTGCATTCCCGTGTTCGGCGGCCTGCTCGCCGACCGCTGGCTGGGCATGCGCAAGGCGGTGGTGTTCGGCGGCGTGCTGCTGGTGCTGGGCCACCTCGGCATGGCCTTTGAAGGGCACGCCGCGACCCGCATCGACGGCCAGGTGGTGCGCGACGATGCCGCCCTGGGCATCACCTACCTCTCGCTGGCCCTGATCATCATGGGCGTGGGCTTCCTCAAGCCCAACATCTCCACCATCGTCGGCAAGCTCTACCCCGAAAACGACCCGCGCCGCGATTCCGGCTTCTCCCTGTTCTACGCCGGCATCAACCTGGGCGCGCTGTTCGCCTCGCTGGTCTGCGGCTTCCTCGGCGAAGCGTATGGCTGGAAGTACGGCTTCGGCGCCGCCGGCATCGGCATGGTGGTCGGCCTGGCCATGTTCCTGTGGGGCCAGAAGTACCTGCACGGCCACGCCGAACCCACCGATCCGGCCGCGCTGCGCCAGCCCGTGTTCGGCCTGCGCCGCGAATGGCTGATCTACGCGGTCGCCGTGGTCGGCGTGCTGCCGGTGGCCGCATTGATGTGGGCCGCCGCCAACGGCGCCTTCGCCCTGGGCGGCGAAATCAGCCTGGCGCTGATGCTGATGATCGTCGTGCTCGGCGCCGTGCTGGTCTGGTTCGCCTGGTTTACCGGCACCCGCTGCACCCCGGTGCAGCGCCAGCAGATGATCGCCCTGATGGCGCTGATCTTCATGGCCCTGGTGTTCTTCACCCTGTACGAGCAGACCTACGGCTCCTGGGTCACCTTCACCGACCGCATGCTGACCAAGGACCTGGTGCCCGCACTGGTGATCCAGGGCGGCACCCCGCTGCCGTGGTCGATCGCCTCGCTGCTGCTGGCCCCGCTCGGCTTCGTGGTCGCCGCACGCCTGTCCGAACGCACCCCCGGCTCCGCCGCGCCGCGCACCCTGTTCGTCGCCATCGTCGCGCTGATGCTGGTGCTGCTGGTCCGCGACTGCCTGGTGATTCCGCAGACCGCCGGTTCGCTCACCTACCTTGGCGGCCTGTTCCTGGTCGTGCTGGCGCCGCTGTTCGCCGTGCTCTGGGCGTGGCTGGACACACGTCGGCTGGATCCGTCCAAGCCGGTCAAATCCTCGCTCGGCCTGGTGTTCGGCGCCCTCTCCTTCATACCGCTGGCGCTGGCCGCGCAGCAGGTGGGCGCCACCGGGCAGATGGCCAGCGTGTGGTGGCTGGTGCTGGCCTACCTGGTGCTGGAAATCGGCGAGATGTGCCTGTCGCCGGTCGGCCTGTCGGCCGTCACCCAGCTGGCGGCGCCGCGCGTGATGAGCCTGATGATGGGTACCTGGTTCCTCGCCACCGCCTTCTCTGAAACGTTGGCCGCCCTGTTCGGCAAGCTCGCCGCGATCGAGGTACCCGAGGGCGAAACCCTGAACATCGCTACCGCCGCTGCCAGCTACGAACACCTGTTCTGGCTGTTGATGTGGATGGGCCTGGGCTGCGCCGCGGTCGCGCTGGCCAGCGCGCCGTGGCTGAAGCGGATGATGCACGAGGTGAAGTGAGGCGACCGCGGCACCCGCGGGTGCCGCTGCTACTTGCATATAAACGGTTCTTAACACCATCCGACCGAGTCACACTTCCCGGTCGTTGAAACTAGTTGTAGTTACTCGCGCCCCCCGCGCTTACCACCATGGCGCTCACCGCGTGCAGGCCTGCCCGAAGCCGATGCATGCGCTTCCCGACGCGTCCATGGAGTGTCCAATGATCTGTGCAGTTCCGTCCCCGCGGCCCCTGGCCGCGTTCATCGCCTTCGCCCTCTGCACCTCCTTCGCCGCGCCCGTGCATGCCGACGACACGCCGGACTGCGATACCACGCACGATGACCTGCACTGCGACGACAACGAGGCCGGGTCGCGCGGCGCAAGCGGCTGGCTGCTGGGCGGCCTGGCCCTGGCCGCCGGCGCTGCAGCAGCAGGCGGTGGCGGTGGCGGTGGAAGCGGCGACGGTGGCGGTGGTGGCGCGGCGCCCGGCAGCGAAGGCGGCCAGTACAGCGGCAACCAGCAGCTGACCGCCGCCGGCACCGACATCCACTGGGACCGCAGCGTGGAAACCCGCGTGGTCGGCACCGCGCGCAATGAAGGCAGCCTGCAGATCAGCGCCGGCACCCTGGCGGTGCGCAACGACGGCCAGCTGCGCAACAGCGGCACCCTGCGCATCGGCCAGGCCGCGCGCCTGCTGCTGGACAACGACGGCGAGCTGGGCAACCACGGCCACCTCGACCTGCACGGCCAGCTGCAGCTGCTGCGCGATGGCAGCCTGGAGAACCATGGCACCCTGCTCGCGCAGGGCGCCAGCATCCGCATCGACGGCGATTCGGAACTGGAGAACCTGGGTCGCATGGAACTGCGCGATACCGTGGTCACGCTCAGCGGCGAAAGCGAATTCGACAACGGCGAGCGTCGCCGCAACGCGCTGCTGGTGGTCGACGGTGGCGGCTTCGTCCTGGGCGGCATGGCCGAATTCGACAACCACGGTACGGTCACCGCCAGCGGCCGCTTCAACCAGGGCGCGCTGGTGCACGCCGTGACCGCGCGGGTCGGCAATGACCGCGACACCATCGAAGCCTTCGACAACCACGGCCAGCTCACCCTGGCCGGCGACGCACGCGTGTTGACCCTGGTCGCCGACAGCCATGCCAGCACCGGCATCAACCACCGGGGCGCGCAGATCACCAGCAACGCGCGCAACCACGCGGCGCTGCACGCCGAAGGCAGCCATGCCACCCTGCTCAACCAGGGCACGCTCACCGTCACCGGTGACGGCGCGGTGGCGATGTCCGGCGCACGCGGCGCCACCCTGATCAACGACGGGGTGATCAACCTGGGCGTGGCCGGCGGCAGCAACGGCCAGCACCTGGTGGCGATGCAGTCCGACGGCTCGGCCACGCTCAACAACCGCCGTGGCGGCGTGATCAACATCCACGCCGACAATTCGCACGCCTTCCGCATGGGCGCCGGCGGCGGCGGGCGGCTGATCAACAACGGCCAGGTCAACGTGCATGGCAACGGCAGCGGCGTGCATGCCGACCTGGCCACCCAGGGCGCCGATCGCCCGGCGCCGGACCTGGGCTGGCAGGCACCGCGTGGCATCGTCGGCTACACCGTCGGCACCAACGCCGACGGCAGCGCCGGGCAGATGGTGCTGCATGCAGGCGGTGAACTGTCCGATGTCGACGTCGATACCGGTTTCACCCGTGGTACCGATGCCTCGCAGGTCCGCCTGCAGGGCGTATTCGTCGGTGCCGACGGCGGCGAGCAGAACATCCGCAGCGCCACCGTGGTGTGGCAGGCCCAGGCCGAGCGCGACGCCGCCGGCACGGTCGACGTGGTGATGACCCGCAACGATTACCGCGACCTGGCCGACGCCGGCACCCAAGGCGTCGCCTCGGCGCTGGAAGCCGGTTACGGCAACAACGCGCTGTACCACAGCCTGGAAGTGGCCAGCGCTGCCGAGTTCAACCGCGCGCTGCAGCAGCTGTCCGGCGCGGGGCTGGCCATGGCCGGCCTGCGCCTGGGCGCCAACGGCGATGCGTTCTGGTCGAGCCTGGCGCGTGCCACGCCCGCCCGCGGCTACCGCATGGTGGCATTCGGTCCGGGTTCGGCACGCAGCGCCGGCGTGCAGGGCGTGGGCACCGGCATGCAGGTGGCGATGCCGTTGGGCGGCGGTCGTCAGCTGCAGCTGAGCACCGGCCTGCTGGGCTCGGACTTCTCCAGCGATGGGGGCCAGACGCGTTCTCACTCGCGCTTTGCGGGGATCGGCATGGCCCGGCCGCTGGGTGCATTCACCCTGCAGTACCTGCTCGGCAACGAGTGGCACCAGACCGACGGCCAGCGCCAGCTGCATTGGGGCAGCACGCGCAGGACCGCGCACAGCCAGCGCGCCCTGTCGCGCACGCGGCTGGCCACCACGCTCAGCACCGAGCTGTCCGCCGCAGGCCTGGGCTGGCAGCCGCGACTGGGCGTCAGCGCGTACCGTGCGCGCGAGGGCGCATTCCATGAGGTCGGTGCCGATGCCCTGGGCCTGGCCGTGTCGGCCGGTACCCGCCGCGGCATGCAGCTGGAACTGGGCACCGCCCTGCACGGCGACCTGGGCAACGGCTGGACGCTGCGGGGGGATGCCGCGCTGTCCGCGGCGCTGGCGCACACGGCCAGCGTGCGCCGCGCCACCCTGCACGGTGCGGGCGAACACGACTTCGCCGTGCCCGGGCTGGCACCGTCCGGCATGGACTACCGGGTGACGCTGGGCACGGACTACCGTTACCGGCGCGCCGGGCTGGGCGGCGCGCTCATCGCAGAGCGCCTGCTCGGGATGCGCGACCTGCAGGCGCAGATGCAGCTGTCGATGGCGTTCTGATCGGCGCTACGGCTGGGCGGCCGGGCTGGCCGTCTCGCCGCCCAGGCTGCGCGACAGGAACGCCAGCAACCGGGCGTAGTACTCGCGGCGGTGCGGGTCGGTGTAGAAGCCGTGGCCTTCGGTGGGGAAATACAGCGATTGCACCGGCACCCCGGCCTGTGTCAGGGCCGCTTCCATCCGCCGCGTGTGCTGGATGGGTGCACGTTCGTCTTCGCCACCTGCGGCCAGGAAGACCGGCACCGTGATGTGCGCGGCCAGGTTCACCGGCGACACCTCGGCCAGCTGCTTCGGGTCGCCCAGCCATTCCTTCAGATACTGTCCGCCGGAGCCGCTGCGCTGGATATCCCCGGTGGTGTGCATCATCGGCAGGTCGTACACGCCCACGTACCCGGCGGCGCAGCGGTACAGGCCCGGTTCGCGCACCGCTCCCATCATGGCCGCATAGGCGCCGTAGCTGGCACCGTAGATGCAGACCTTCGCGCCATCGGCATGGCCCTGGGCGATCGCCCAGCGGGTGGCGTCGGTGACGTCGTCCTGCATCGCCGCTCCCCACTGCCTGGCACCGGCATGCCGGTAGGCGCGACCAAAGTTGCCCGACCCCCGGAAATTGACCTGCAGTACGGCATAGCCGGCGCCGGCAAGCATCTGCGCTTCGCTGTCATAGCTGCCGTCGTCGAACACGCCGAACGGGCCGCCATGCGGCATCACCACCAGCGGCGGCTTGGCCGCACCCGCCGTGGCTGGCAGGGTCAGGTAACCATGCAGCTGCATGCCATCGCGCGCCTTGAATGCATACGGCAGCACCTTGGCCGCCGCGTCCGGGTCGACCCAGGCGCTGCGGCTGATCAGGTGCTCGGCCTTCTTGGCGACGGTATCGAAGATGTAGAAGTCGCCCGGGTTGCGCCCGGACCAGGTCTGCACCAGCACGTGCCGGCCATCGCGCGTGCTCGAGGCGATGAACACCGCATCGCCCCCGAACGCGGCTTCCATGCTGCGGTACAGGCGGGCATCGGCCGAACGCTCATCGAAGAAGCGGGTGCGCGGGGTGTCGCCCAGGTACAGCGCGCCGACCGGTATGCGGGTGCCGGGGCGGTAGATCAGCTGGTGCGGGTCGACCACCGGGTCGCGCAGCAATGGCCTGCGGGTGCCGGTGACCGGATCCCAGGCGACGATGGCATCGGGGCCCTCGGGCTGTTCCACCTGCAGGTAGGCGGTCCTGGCATCTTCGGAAAAGCCGAGCGCGGTTTCGATGCGTCCGCTGTCGGCCTCATCGTTGACCAGCTTCCAGCCCTCGCCGATCGCATCGCGGTAGTACAGCTTGTTGACGTTGTCGATGCCGGCACCGTGGGTGAAGCGGATCTGCCCGTTCGGGTCGCTGGTGAAGTCCGCATTGCGCACCGGCGAGCGGGCCACGGTCTGGCGTCGACCGGTGGCAACGTCCAGGCGGTCCACGCGGGTGTACGGGTCTTCGGAGAACGGCCACACCGCCACCAGCACGTTGCGCTCTTCCTGCGGCATGGAATCGATCAGGAACGCGGCGACCGACTCGACCTTCTTCGGCTGGATGCGGGTGCCCGGGCCATTGCCTTCCACGCGGTAGCCCACCAGCAATTCCCCGCGGCCGCCGTTGGCGTTCATCGCGTAAAGCTCGCCGGTGGGGCGCGGCGTGTCCAGGCTGCCGGATTTCTCGGCCAGCCCGATCAGCACGCGCTGGTCGCCTACCCAGTAGAACGCGGTGGCGTGGGTGTTGCGCGGCGGCACGAACGAGCCGGTGACCTTGCCGGTGGCGCGGCTGAGGATGGCCAGCGCGGTGCGGTCTTCCATCGGCACCGTGGCTGCGTAGTACTCCCCGCCCGGCGACAGCTTGATGTCGGTGAAGGTGTCGCGCTTGAGGTAGTGCTCAAGGTCCAGTCCTGCCGCTGCCAGCGGTGCGGCCGAGCCGCACAGCAGGGCAATGACCGCCCCTGCCGCCCACATTGAATGACGCATCCTTTCCCCCTGGTCCGGACACCGTGTCCGTGCGCGCCGATTCTAGCCATACCGCAAAAGAAAATGGCACCGCGAACGGTGCCATCTGGACGTGTATTGATGGAGAGAGAGAGAGATCAATGCACGCCGCGGAACGCCAGGCTCAGCGCCAGGATGGACAGGATGACGGCAATGGTGCCGTCCAGGATCCGCCAGGTCTTCGGTTTGGTGAACAGCGGCGCCAGCAGGCGCGCACCCAGGCCCTGGGCGGTCAGCCACAGGCAGCTGGCGGTGACCACGCCGGCGGCGAAGGCCATGCGCGCGGTGCCGAAGTTGTCGGCAATCGACCCGATCACCATCATGTCCAGCCAGAAATGCGGGTTGATCAGCGAGAAGCCGACCGCAGCGGTCAGCACGGCGCGGCGCGAGCTGTTGTCGCTGTCGTCCACCTGCATGCCGCCGGTACCGGCCAGCGCGCGGCGCGCCGACTGCCAGGCGTACCAAGCCAGGAAGGTGACCCCGCCCCACAGCACCACGGTGGTCAGCCACGGCAGCGCACGGGTCAGCGTGTTCAGCCCGGCCACGCTGGCGAAGATGAAGATCGCATCGATCGCCGCACAGGTCGCCACCACCGGCACGATGTGCTTGCGCAGGATGCCCTGGCGCAGGATGAAGGCGCTCTGCGCGCCAACCACGGCGAACAGGCCGATGCCGGCGGCGGCGCCACTGAACCACGCGGCCAGACCGGGGCCGCCGGAAATGAAAGAGAACATGGGTTGCTACCTGTCTTGCGGGGGAGCGGTGCCTCGCCAAGGCGTACAGCACCGGATGGCGCGTATTGTCGCGCCGCAACATGAAAAAGTAGAGCTAAACTTACTTAACCATCCTTAGCGGAACTTAAGACCATGCGGATCGACCATGCCCAGCTGCGCGCCCTGGCGGCGGTGATCCGCGAAGGCAGCTTCGAACGCGCGGCGCAGTCGCTCAACGTCACCGCCTCGGCGGTGTCGCAACGGGTCAAGGCCCTGGAAGACCGCGTCGGCCGGCTGCTGGTCAAGCGTGCCTCGCCGGCGGTGGCCACCCCGGAAGGCCAGGTGCTGGTGCAGCTGGCCGAACAGACCGCGCTGCTGGAACACGACGCCCTGCACCGGATGGGCATCGCCGACGAGGACCTGCCGCATGCCAGCATCCCGGTGGCGGTGAACCACGACAGCCTGGAAACCTGGTTCACCGATGCCGCGCTGCGCTTCGCCGGACAGACCGGCACCACCCTGGACCTGCGCCTGGAAGACCAGGACCACACCGTGGCCCTGCTGCGCCAGGGGGCGGTGCTGGGGGCGGTGACCACGCTGGACGAACCGGTGCAGGGCTGCCAGATCCATCCGCTGGGCAGCATCCGCTATGCCGCCACCTGCACCCCGGCCTTCCATGCGCGCTATTTCGGCAAGGGCGTCAACGCGCAGTCGCTGGCCCAGGCGCCGGTACTGGTGTTCAACCGCAAGGACGACATGCAGGCGCGTTTTGCCCGGCGCCTGGCCGGCGACGACCTGCCGATGACCGCACCGACCTGGTGGATCCCGTCCACGCGCGCCTTCGTGCAGGCCAACCTGGGCGGCCTGGGCTGGACCATGAATCCCCTGCCGCTGGTGAAGCGGCACCTGGAAGCGGGCCGGCTGGTGTTGATGAAGCAGCGCGCGTGGGAAGACGTGCCGCTGTACTGGCAGCACTGGAAGGGCGATGTGCAGACCATGGCCTTGTTGACCCAGGCGGTGCTGGCCGCCTCCGCGTCGCTGGTGCGGCGCAAGCGGTAGCGCCGCCACGGCGACGCAGGTGCCGACCAACGGTCGGCACTACCTCGGCTGCGCGCGCGTGGCCGCTGCGGGCCCTCTGCCGGTTGCGCGGACCGTTGGTCGGGCGGCGGCGCAGGTGCCGACCAACGGTCGGCACTACCTCGGCTGCGTGCACGTGGCCGCTGCGGGCCATCCGCCGGTTGCGCCGACGGTTGGTCGGGCGGCGGCGCAGGTGCCGACCAACGGTCGGCACTACCTCGGCTGCGTGCACGTGGCCGCTGCGGGCCATCCGCCGGTTGCGCCGACGGTTGGTCGGGCGGCGGCGCAGGTGCCGACCAACGGTCGGCACTACCTCGGCTGCGCGCGCGTGGCCGCTGCGGGCCATCCGCCGGTTGGGTCCGGCCGTTGGTCGGGCGGCTGCGCGCGTGGCCGCCGCGGACCCTCTGCCGGTAGCGCCCGACCGTTGGTCGGGCGGCGGCGCAACGCGCCGGCTTTCACACCGTCCGGCATGACAGGCCCCCCGTTGCCATTGCAGGATGGGATCTCCCCGCCTGTTGGGCCTGGTTATGGAATCGGATCCGGTCTACCTGCACATCCGCGTGGTGCTCAGCATCATCCTGGGCCTGAGCATCACCACCCTGGTCAAGGGCCTGGCGTCGATCATCGAGCACCCGGCCCGGCGCGGCGGCTGGTCCGGCATCCACCTGTGCTGGGTGCTGTGGACGCTGGTGTCGGTGGTGACCTTCTGGTGGTGGGAATTCCGCCTGGCCGAGGTGCGGCAATGGACCTTCGGCCTGTACCTGTTCGTGATCGGCTACTGCGCCAGCTGGTACATGCTGTGCGTGCTGCTGTTCCCCGACGACCTGCGCGAGTACGGCAGCTACGAACAGTACCTGCTGCAGCGGCGCGCCGGCTTCTTCGGGATGCTGGCGCTGGTGACCCTGCTCGACCTCGGCGACACCGCGATCAAGGGCCACAGCCGCTGGCAGATGCTCGGCGAGGCCTATCCGGTGCACACCGCGGTGATGCTGGTGATCGCCGGAATGGGCATCGCCAGCCGATCGCGACAGGTGCATCTGGGGTTGGCGGTGGTGGCGCTGGTGTACCAGTGCGGGTACTTCCTGGCGGAATATTTCACCATGGGCGCGGATTGACGGGGGCAGCCACGCAGGGCGTGGCGCTACGCCGGCACGCCCGCGTCGGGCACGGCGACGTGGTGGTGCTGACCGCTGGCAGGAATGCTGCGTTGCACCAAATCAGGACCGGAAAGGACTAAAATCGAGTTCTGGATGCGCCAAGCGCTTGTTTCTTCACGTTTCATCCCTGAAGCGTCGTCATCCTGCCCCCATCTCACCCAAGAAGAGAATTCCCATGACGACAGCGTCTGGAAAGACCGCGGACGTCGCCGCGCAGCGTTCCGCAACGGGCCCGGCCAAGCCGCGCCGACGCCGAACCGTAGCCAAGACCCTCCTTGCCCTGTTCGCCCTGCTGCTGATCGCAGCGGCCCTGTTCCTGTACTGGCCGCTGCACCAGCGCGCGGTACCGGCGGCCGCCAACAACAAGCCGGTCGACGTCGTGCTGGTCGGCGGCGGCATCATGAGCATCACCCTGGCCACCTTCCTGCAGGAACTGCAGCCGGACTGGAACATCCAGGTGTACGAACGCCTCGACGGCGTCGCCCTGGAAAGTTCGGACGGCTGGAACAACGCCGGCACCGGGCATTCGGCCTTCGCCGAACTGAACTACACCCCGGAACTGCCCGACGGCAGCATCGAGACCAAGCGCGCGGTCGGTATTGCCGAGCAGTTCGAGATCTCGCGCCAGTTCTGGTCGCACCAGGTCAGGGAAGGCCGTCTCAGCCAACCGTCGGACTTCATCAATCCCACCCCGCACATGAGCTTCGTCTGGGGCGATGACAACATCGCCTACCTGCACAAGCGCCAGCAGGCCCTGGTCCGGAACCCGCTGTTCTACGGCATGCAGTACTCCGAAGACCCCGCGCAGATCAAGGCCTGGGCGCCGCTGCTGATGGAAGGCCGCGACCCGAACCAGAAGGTCGCCGCCACCTGGATGCCGCTCGGCACCGACGTCAACTTCGGCGTGATCACCCGCCAGCTCACCGCCGGCCTGCTGCGCAACCCGAACTTCAGCCTGCACCTGGAACACGAAGTCCGCGCCCTGCGCCAGAACGATGACAAGACCTGGAACGTCACCGTCAAGGACCTCAACGCCGGCACCGAATCCACCGTCAAATCCCGCTTCGTCTTCATTGGCGCCGGTGGTGCCGCACTCAAGCTGCTGCAGCTCTCGGGCATTCCCGAATCGAAGCACTACGCCGGCTTCCCGGTCGGTGGCCAGTTCCTTGCCTTCAAGGACCCCGCCATCGCCACCCGCCACGGCGTCAAGGCCTACGGCATGGCCGAAACCGGCTCCCCGCCGATGTCCGTGCCGCACCTGGACGCGCGCAAGCTCGACGGCAAGCCCGTGGTCCTGTTCGGACCGTTCGCGCTGTACAGCACCAAGTTCCTCAAGCACGGCTCGTGGTTCGACCTGTACTCCTCGGTGAACCACGACAACGTCGCCGGCATGCTCGACGTGGGCCTGGAAAACCTGGACCTGGTGAAGTACCTGATGGGCCAGGCCCGCCTCAACGACGACGACCGCCAGGCCGAACTGGTCAAGTACTTCCCCACCGCCAAGCGCGAAGACTGGACCCTGGTCACCGCCGGCCAGCGCGTGCAGATCATCAAGCGCGACCCGGAAAAGGGCGCGGTGCTGCAGTTCGGCACCGAGATCGTCACCGACCAGGACCACACCCTGGCCGCCCTGCTCGGCGCCTCCCCGGGCGCCTCGACCTCCCCGCCGATCATGCTCGACCTGCTCAAGAAGGCCTTCCCCGGGCAGATGGCCGCCGGCTGGGAAGGCCGCCTGAAGGAGATCGTGCCGTCCTACGGGCGCAAGCTCAACGACAGCGCCGCGCTGACCAACGAGATCCGCCGCCAGACCAGCGACACCCTGCGCCTGCCCTTCCTGGACGTGCCGGCCGAAACCAGCCCGGCGGTGATGATGACCCCGCCGCCGGCAGCGCCGGTGGAGAAGCGCAACAAGGATGAGGAGTTGCAGGCGTTGTAAGCGTGCAGCGAAGAGCAGCAATAGCAGCGGGGCGGAGCCCCGCTTTACAAAAAAAACCGGCTTCGGCCGGTTTTTTTTTGCTTTCCCGACCGCCATCGGAGTGTGTCGGGGGCGCGGGGCGGCAGGGGGTAGCAAAGAGACGCCACACACCACCCACGTTAAATTATTGTAATTAGAATGCGAACGATTTACATTTGCGTCCCGTTGTGCACCCCCTCCTGCCGCTGAGACCGCGTATGTCCTTCCGTTCCCTGCCCCCCGCTTCCGTCCGCCGTGCCCCGCTGGGCCTGGCCCTGCTTGCCGCGCTGTCGCTGGCCTCGCCCTTGGCGTTTGCCGACAGCCTGGACGCCGCCGGCGACGCCAAGACCCTGGACAAGGTAAACGTAGTCAGCACCCAGCGCGCCCCGTCCAGCACCACCCGGTTGCCGATCAGCCTGCAGGAAACCCCGCAGTCCTCCACCGTGCTCGGCCTGGACCGCCTGCAGAACGAAGCGCTGTTCAGCATCAACGACGTCCTGCGCAACGTCACCGGCGTCAGCGTCTCCTTCTACGACACCCAGCGCCCCCTGTACTACGCGCGTGGCTTCGCCATCACCGACTTCCAGGTCGACGGCATCCCCACCTACAGCGGCTCCACCAACCAGGAATACGACACCGCCTTCTACGACCGCATCGAAGTCATCCGCGGCGCCAACGGCCTGCTCAGCGGCGCCGGCATTCCTTCCGCGACCGTCAACCTGCTGCGCAAGCGCCCCGGCAGGGACTTCGACGCCTCCTTCGCCGTCAGCGCCGGCAGCTGGGACTTCCGCCGCATGGAAGCCGACGTCAACGCCCCGCTGACCGCCGACGGCCGCTTCCGCAGCCGCGTCGTCGCCGCCTACACCGACCGCGAGCTGTATTACGACCGCTACAAGGAAGACAAGATGGCCGGCATGGCCGTCCTCGAAGGCGATCTCACCGACAGCACCACCCTGAGCGTCGGCTACCAGACCCAGGACAACAACCCGGTCGGCTCCACCTGGGGCACCGTCCCGTTCTTCGACAGCCAGGGCAATTTTGTCCACCTCCCGCGCGAAACCAATCTCTCGCCCAAGTGGAGCTACTGGCAGCGCGAAACCAGCACCGCCTTCGCCAACCTCGAACAGCGCTTCGGCGAAAACTGGCTGCTCAAGATCAACACCGCGTACACCCGCGGCAACGTCCAGAACGTGCGCCTGTACGGCACCGGCAACCCCGACCCGGTCACCGGCGCCGGCGTCTTCCTGCGCGCCGCCGCCGGCGACTCCGAAGACACCCGCCGCAATGTCGACGCCTACCTCAGCGGCACCTTCCCCCTGTTCGGCCGCGACCACGACCTCACCGTCGGCGCACAGTGGGCCGACCTGGAAAGCACCACCCACACCATCGCCCTGCGCTACCCCACCGACTGGGCACGCTGCGGCGCCGAGCGCTGCTACTACATCCCCAACGTCTACAGCTGGAACGGCGACATCTCCGAAGTCACCTACACCCGCACCGGCGCCCGCCGCGTCGCCCACACCACCCAGAGCGGCGTCTACCTCGCCACCCGCCTGCGCCTGGCCGACCCGTTGTCGCTGATCGCCGGCGCGCGCCTCAGCCGCTGGGAAACCCTGACCCGCGCCTACAACGCCGCCGGCGCCTATACCGCCACCAGCGGCGCCTACAAGGTCAGCGACGAAGTCACCCCATATGTCGGCCTGGTCTACGACATCACCCCGAACGTCTCCGCCTACGCCAGCTACACCGAAATCTTCAACCCGCAGAACTACAAGGACCGCAACGAAAACCTGCTGGCGCCGGTGCAGGGCTCCAACCTGGAAGCCGGTTTGAAGACCCAGTGGTTCGACGGCCGCCTGACCGCCAACGCCGCCCTCTTCGAAGCCAAGCAGGACAACTACGCCGTGCGCGACATGAGCCTGCCCGACGGCTCGCTCAGCGACGGCAGCTCCGCCTACATCGGCGTCAACGGCACCAAGGCGCGTGGCTGGGAAATGGACATCAATGGCGAAGTGATGCCGGGCTGGACCGTCAATGCCGGCTTCACCCACGTCAAGGTGACCCGCGCGCCCACCGACATGCTCTACGCCAACCCGCCGGAAGACCTGCTGCAGCTCAACACCAGCGTGCGCCTGCCCGGCGTGCTCGACAGGCTGACCGTCGGCGGCGGCTTCTCCTGGCAGAGCGACGTGGAGGGCTACAACATCCCCTACCCGCTGGGCGGCACCCGTACCGTGAAGCAGCCGGCCTACATGCTGGTCAACCTGCACGCCAACTACGCCATCAACGACAGCTGGACTGCCTCGCTGAACGTGCGCAATGCGCTGGACAAGACGTACTGGGCGAACCTGGATTACAACAACTACGGCGAGCCGCGGTTTGTTTCGGCCAGCCTGCGCTGGACGTTCTGAGCGCAGAGGGGAAGGTTCGGAAGCGTCTGGAAACGTCCTGCACGGTAGCGCCGACCGTTGGTCGGCGGCTGTTGGCGGGGTCTGGCAGACCGCGCCAACGGCCGAGCCGACTGACAGTCGGCGCTACCCGGTGGGGTCTGGCAGACCGCGCCAACGGCCGAGCCGACTGACAGTCGGCGCTACCCGGTGGGGTTTGGCGGACCGCGCCAACGGCCGAGCCGACTGACAGTCGGCGCTACCCGGCGGGGTCTGGCAGACCGCGCCAACGGCCGAGCCGACTGACAGTCGGCGCTACCCGGCGGGGTCTGGCAGACCGCGCCAACGGCCGAGCCGACTGACAGTCGGCGCTACCCGGTGGGGTCTGGCGGACCGCGCTAACGGCCGAGCCGACTGACAGTCGGCGCTACCCCGGTTAGGCAGCGTCTGGCGCCACGCCGTGACGAGAGCCGGTGATGCACAAGGCAGGGCCCGCCGTACGGCGGGTCCTGCCTTTTTTGTTGCGGTGCGGGTTGCACCCGTCTTCGTAATTATGGCGTAATTACCGAAACGCCCTTCGGAACCCCGCCATGACCCCCACCTGGGACACCCGGCAACGTGGTCGCCACGCCCGGCTTGAACGGGCCGCCCCCTTCGCGCGCGGCCGCGCCGTGGCCGCCGGGGACGTCAGCCACCTCCTGCACGCGCTGCTCGAACCCGGCGACAAGGTCTGCCTGGAAGGCAACAACCAGAAGCAGGCCGACTTCCTCGCCCAGTGCCTGGCCGAGCTCGACCCCGCCCGGGTCCACGACCTGCACATGGTGCAGTCCGTGCTCTCGCTGCCCGCGCACCTGGACGTGTTCGAACGCGGCATCGCCTCGACGCTGGACTTCTCCTTCTCCGGCCCCCAATCGGTGCGGCTGGCCAACCTGGTCGCCGAAGGGCGCATCCAGATCGGCGCGATCCATACCTACCTGGAACTGTTCGGCCGCTACTTCATCGACCTCACCCCGCAGGTGGCGCTGGTGGCCGCGCAGGCCGCCGACCGCCACGGCAACCTCTACACCGGCCCCAACACCGAAGACACCCCGGTGATCGTCGAAGCCACGGCCTTCGGTGGCGGCATCGTCATCGCCCAGGTCAACGAGATCGTCGACACCCTACCCCGTGTCGACATTCCCGCCGACTGGGTCAACTTCGTGGTGCAGGCCCCGCGCCCGAACCATATCGAACCGCTGTTCACCCGCGACCCGGCGCAGATCTCCGAGATCCAGGTGCTGATGGCGATGATGGCCATCAAAGGCATCTACGCCGAGTACGGGGTCAACCGGCTCAACCACGGCATCGGCTTCGACACCGCGGCCATTGAACTGCTGCTTCCCACCTACGCCGAATCACTGGGCCTGAAAGGCAAGATCGGCCAGCACTGGGCGCTCAACCCGCATCCGGCGCTGATTCCGGCGATCGAATCGGGCTTCGTCACCTCGGTGCACTCGTTCGGCTCCGAGCTGGGCATGGAGCAGTACATCGCCGCACGCAGCGATGTGTTCTTCACCGGCGCCGACGGCTCGATGCGGTCCAACCGCGCCTTCTCCCAGACCGCCGGTCTGTACGCCTGCGACATGTTCATCGGCTCCACCCTGCAGATCGACCTGCAGGGCAACAGCTCCACCGCCACCCGCGACCGCATCGCCGGCTTCGGCGGCGCCCCGAACATGGGCTCGGACGCGCGCGGCCGCCGCCACGCCAGCCCGGCCTGGCTCAAGGCCGGCCAGCAGGCCGCACGCCCCGGCGAGATGCCGCGCGGACGCAAGCTGGTGGTGCAGATGGTGGAAACCTTCCGCGAACACATGGCTCCCGCCTTCGTCGACCGCCTGGATGCCTGGGCGCTGGCCGAGCGCGCCGCCATGCCGCTGCCGCCGGTGATGATCTACGGCGACGACGTCAGCCACGTACTCACCGAGGAAGGCATCGCCAACCTGCTGCTGTGCCGCAGCCCGGAGGAGCGCGAACAGGCGATCCGCGGCGTGGCCGGCTACACCGCCGTCGGCCTGGGACGCGACCGCGCCATGGTCGAGAACCTGCGCGACCGTGGCGTGATCCAGCGTCCCGACGACCTCGGCATCCACATGCGCGACGCCACCCGCGACCTGCTCGCCGCGCGGTCGGTGAAAGACCTCGTGCGCTGGTCCGGCGGCCTGTATGACCCGCCCAAGCGCTTCCGCAACTGGTAAGGGAACCGGACATGGAAACCCTCGACTATCGATTCAGCGGCACCGAACACGTCCACTTCCCCACCGACGCGGTACTGGTCGGCGTGCTGGCCTCCGGCAACCTGGAAATCCTGCTGGAACCGGCCGCACTGGACGGCGCCATGGCGGTGCGCGTCATCACCGCCGCGCGCGGATTCGGCACGATCTGGGAAGCGGTGATCGGCGATTTCGCCCGCCGCCACCCGCTGTGCGACGTGCAGGTGTCGATCAATGACGCCGGCGCCACCCCGGCCGTGGTCAGCCTGCGCCTGGACCAGGCGGTGGAAAGCCTGCGTGCCGGAGGCAGCGCATGAGCCGCGCCCGCCGCCACAGCTATTACGAAGCCGACGCCCGCGAGCGCATCGCCGGGCTGCTGGACGCCGGCAGCTTCCGCGAACTGCTCGGTCCTGCACAGCGCGCGATCAGCCCCCACCTGGCGCAGCTGGACCAGCCGGCCGCGTTCGACGATGGCATTGTCGTCGGCGAAGGTCGCCTGCGCGGCAAACGCGTGCTGGTGGCCGCGCAGCAGGGGCAGTTCATGGGCGGCGGCGTGGGTGAAGTGCACGGCGCCAAGCTGACCGGCCTGCTGCAGCGTGCGGTGCGCACCGGCGCCGACGGCGTGCTGCTGTTGCTCGACACCGGCGGCGTGCGCCTGCACGAAGCCAACGCCGGACTGATCGCCATTTCCGAAATCATGCGCGCCACCCTGGCGGTGCGTGCTGCCGGGGTGCCGGTGCTGGCGCTGATCGGCAGTGGCAACGGCGCATTCGGCGGCATGGGCATCGTCGCGCGCTGCTGCACCACCGTGATCATGTCAGAGGAAGGTCGGTTGTCGCTGTCCGGCCCGGAGGTGATCGAAACCGTGCGCGGGGTGGAAGAGTTCGACGCGCGCGACCGCGCACTGGTGTGGCGGGTCACCGGTGGAAAGCACCGCTACCTGATCGACCAGGCGCAGGTGCTGGTGCCCGACGCGATCGACGCCTTCGCCCAGGCCGCGTTCGACGCGCTGCAGCCGGACACCGACAGCGACGACACCGGGCGCGCACTGGCCGCCCTGCAGGCCCGCCACGCAGCGCTGAAGGCCCGCGCCCAGGCGTGGAGCGGGTGCCGCGACGGGCTGGACATCTGGGCGCAGATGGGTATTGGCGAGCCGCAGCGGCTGCCATTGCTGGACACCGCTGATTTCCTCGCCGCCACCGCGCAACGGAGCCTGCCATGACCGCGCCCCTGAGCGACCTGCTCGACGCCCTGTTCCCGCAGGGCCACGCCATCACCGTGTCCGACTCCGTGCTGACCGGCACGGCCCGCACCGACGACGGCGACGTCACCGTGATCGGCACCGCCGACAAGCTCGAGGTGGGCGTGGACCACGCGCTGGTGCTCGCCGACACCGTGCTGGCCAGTACCGCGGCCACCCCGCACCGCCCCATCGTTATGCTGGTCGACACGGCCGGGCAGCGCCTGGCACGTCGCGACGAGCTGCTTGGCATCAATGGCTACTTCGCGCACCTCGCCCAGTCATTGGACCTGGCGCGCCGGCGCGGCGCGCGCCTGGTCACGCTGGTGTACGGCGAGTCGGTGAGCGGTGGCTTCCTCTCGTTCGGACTGATGGCCGACCACATCCATGCCCTGCCCGATGCGCAGGTGCGGGTGATGGACCTGCGCGCGATGGCGCGGGTGACCAAGCAGCCGCTGGAGAAACTGCAGGCGCTCAGCCAGAGCTCGCCGGTGTTCGCACCGGGGGTGGAGAACTACGTCGCCATGGGCGCGGTGGCGTCGGTGTGGGACGGCGACCTTGCCGCCCACCTGCTGCAGGCGCTGCGCGCGCCCGCCGACGGCGACCAACGTGCACAGCGCGGTGCCGAGCGCGGTGGCCGCACCCTGGCCGCACGCGTGGCCGCCCAGGTCGCCGCCGGCGATGCCTGACCGGCCCGCCCGCCACACGCTGGCCTGGCTGTCGGCGCACGCCGACTGGCGGGCCGACGTGGCCGCGCACGACAGCCGCCTGGCGGACTGGTTCGCCCGTGGCTGGCCGGCCGTGGTGGCGCGCCGCGCCGCCGATGATCCGGACCCGCGCGTGCGCCTCGGCGTTCCCCTCCCCCCCGCCGAGGGCAAGCAACGGCTGGCGCTGCGGGTGCCGCTGCACGACATCGCGCGGCAGGCGCCGCCGCCGGCACTGGCCGGGCTGGTGGAACGGGCGGACCTGCCGCCGGCATGGCGGCTGCCCTTGCAGGCAATGTCCGCCATCGCCCCTGCCAGGGTGTTCGGCGCGTTCGCCTGGCAGGCCCTGACCGGACTGGCCTATGTCCACGCACGCTCGGATGTGGACCTGCTGTGGGAGGTCGATGACGCCGACGCTGCCGCACACCTGGTGGCGCGGCTGCAGGCGTGGGAACGCACGTTCGGACGGCGCGTGGACGGCGAGCTGTGCCTGCCCGACGGCGTGGCGGTGAACTGGCGCGAATATGCCGGTGCCGCGCGCGAGGTACTGGTGAAGCGGGTGGATGGCGCGATGCTCGAGGCGCGCGATCGGTTGTTCGCCGGAGCGCCTGCATGAGCGCGGTGCTGCAGGCACACGCCGTGCCGGTGTCGGGTGCGACGGTCACCCGCTTGGGGCGCCTGGCCATGGCCAGCCTGCATGCGGAACTGGCGCTGTCGCCCAAGCCGGGGCTGGTGACGCCGTTCGATCCCGGCAGCCATGCGGACATGGACGCCGGCACGTTCCTGCGCAGCCTGTTCGCGCTGCGCCATTACTATCGCCACATCGCCCAGGCCGGCGCGGCGGCGGCGCCGTTCGCGCGGCTGCGTGGGCTCGGCATCGACGCCGAAGCCGCCATGCTGCGTGCGACCGGCGGCATCAATACCCATCGCGGTGCGATCTTCAATCTCGGCCTGCTGGTCGCCGCCGCGGCGGCCTGCCGGCGGGTGGAGGCGGCGCCCAGCGGCGAGCAGGTCTGCGTGGCCGTGCAGGGCTGGGCGGATGCGCTGCAGGCCGCACCGCTCGACCCCACCAGTCCGGGGCAGCGCGCACGCGCGCAGCATGGCATTGCCGGCGTGCGCGAGCTCGCCGCTGCCGGCTACCCGGTGCTGCGCACGCACGCGCTGCCTGCGCTGCGCGCTGCGCTTGCGGCCGGATTGCCGCGCGAGGCAGCGCTGTGCCACACGCTGATGACGCTGGTGGCCGCGCTGGAGGATGTGAACCTGCTGCACCGGGGTGGCGCCGACGGCCTGCGCTGGGCGCGCGCCCAGGCGGCCGTCTTCATGGCCCACGGCGGTGCCTTCGCACCGGACTGGCGCACGCACCTGCAGCGGCTGGGCGACGCCTTCGTCGCCCGTCGGCTCAGCCCGGGCGGCAGCGCCGACCTGCTGGCCTGCAGCTGGTTCCTGTTGCGGCAGGAGGCGATATGAGCCTGGCCCTGCTCTGCCCCGGGCAAGGCGCGCAGCACCCGGCGATGTTCGACCGGCTGCGCGAGGCGCCGGCCGCGCGCGAGGTGCTGGAGGCGTGTCGGCACGCGCTGGATCGCGATCCAGTCGACGCCGCTGCCGCGGATGATCGCTTCGACAACGCGCAGGCGCAGCCGTTGCTGTGCGCGGCCAGCGTGGGCCATTGGCTGGCACTGCGCGACCGGCTGCCCCCGCCGACGCTGGTCGCCGGCTACAGCATCGGCGAACTCGCCGCGCACTGCGTGGCCGGCAGCATGGGGCCGGCCACCTGCCTGGACCTGGCCGCACAGCGGGCGCAGCGCATGGACAACGCCAGCCCCCGCGACGCCGGCCTGCAGGCCATCCTCGGGCTGCAGCGCGCACCGCTGCAGGCGTTGTGCCAGGCCCATGGCGTGTACATCGCCATCGCCAACGGCGCGGACCATTTCATCGTCGGCGGTAGTGGGGAACGGCTGCAGGCAGTGGCCGGGGCCGCGCGTGCCCTGCGCGCAGAGGTGCGCCCGCTGCCGGTGCAGGTGCCCGCGCATACGCCGCTGCTGGCCAGCGCGGCGGAAAGCTTTGCACGGGTGCTGGCGCAGGCGCCACTGCAGGCGCCGCGCCTTCCGGTGCTGGCCGGGATCGATGCACGCCCGGTGCGCGATCCGGCCGCCGTGGTGCACACGCTGTCGGCGCAGCTGGCGCAGACCATCGAGTGGGCCCAGGTGATGCGCCAGCTGTTCGAGCGCGGCGCGCGCGTGTTCCTGCAGCTGGGGCCCGGCACGGCGCTGGCGCGCATGGTCGCGGCCGACTACCCGTGCTGCGAGGTCCGCGCGGTCGAAGAATTCCAGCACCTGGACGGTGCGGCGGACTGGGTGCACCGCGCCCTGGACCGCGTGCGATGAGCGGTTGGCTCCACCTGCAAGCGTCAGCCCGGGGATGGCGGGTTTCCATCCGTGCAATCGCTGCATCACGTGTCTGGGAGGGCGCATGAGTCCACAAATTGCAACGATCATCGGTCTGGTGATCATGTTCATCATCGCCACCGCGCTGCCCATCAACATGGGCGCGGTGGCCTTCGCGCTGGCCTTCATCATCGGCGGCATCTTCGTCGGCATGGAAGGCAAGGAAGTGCTCGGCGGGTTCCCCGGCGACCTGTTCCTGACCCTGGTCGGCATCACCTATCTGTTCGCCATCGCCCAGAAGAACGGCACCATCGACCTGCTGGTGCACTGGGCGGTACGCGCGGTGCGCGGGCGCATCGTGGCCATTCCGTGGGTGATGTTCGTGGTCACCGCGGTGCTCACCGCGTTCGGTGCACTGGGCCCTGCAGCCGTGGCGATCATCGGCCCGGTCGCGCTGCGTTTCGCCAAGCAGTACAACATCAATCCCTTGATGATGGGCCTGCTGGTGATCCACGGCGCGCAGGCCGGCGGGTTCTCGCCGATCAGCGTGTACGGCAGCATCACCAACGGCGTGGTGCAGAAGGCCGGGCTTGAAGTCACCGAAATGGCGGTGTTCCTGACCAGCCTGGGCTTCAACTTCATGATGGCGACGATCTGCTTCTTCGCCTTCGGGGGCATCGCCCTGATGCGCCGTGGTGCAGTGACCATGGGCGGCGGCAACGCTGCCCTGGCCGGCGGCCCGCAGGCCTCGTCGCGGCAGTTCGCGATCGAAGGCCACGGCGCGCTGGTTTCGGCTGGCGGCGGCACGCTGTCCAACGATCCCGATGCGCTGGAGGCGGTGGGCGTCACCCGCGAGCGTCTGTTCACCCTGGTCGGGCTGCTCGGGCTGGGGATCGCCGCGCTGATCTACAACCTCAACGTGGGCCTGGTCTCGATCACCGTGGCGGTGGCGCTGGCACTGCTGTCACCGAAGAGCCAGAAGGGTGCGGTGGATGGCATCAGCTGGTCCACCGTGCTGCTGATCTGCGGCGTGGTCACTTACGTGGGCGTGCTGGAGAAGGCCGGCTCGGTGGACTTCATCGGCAACGGCGTGTCCAACATCGGCATTCCGCTGCTGGGCGCGCTGCTGGTGTGCTACGTGGGCGGCATCGTCTCGGCCTTCGCCTCGTCGGCGGCGGTGCTGGGCGCCACCATTCCGCTGGCGGTGCCGTTCCTGCTGCAGGGGCACCTGGGTGCGGCCGGGGTGATCTGTGCGTTGGCCGTGTCCTCCACCATCGTCGACGTCAGCCCGTTCTCGACCAACGGCGCGCTGGTGGTGGCGTCGGCGGCGAAGGAAGAGCGCGAATCGTTGTTCCGCCGCTTCCTGGTGTACAGCGGGCTGGTCGTCGTGTTCGGCCCGCTGCTGGCCTGGCTGCTGTTCGTCGTGCCGGGCTGGATGTAATGGGATGACCGGGGTGCCGGCCACTGGCCGGCGCGACCGGTGACGACCGTCTACAATCCGCTCATGGCCATTGCCCCTGCCCCGCGTCCGCCGAAAAAGCGCGCCCCTCTGTACGAAGAGGTGGCCGAACGCGTGCGCGGGCAGATCTACGACTACCGGCTGCCGCCGGGCGAGTGGATCGACGAACCGGCGCTGTGCGAGGAGCTGGGGATCAGCCGCACGCCACTACGCGAAGCGCTCAAGCTGCTGGCCGCCGAGGGCCTGGTGCAGATCGACGCCGGGCGCGGTGCCCGCGTCACCCGGCTGACCCTGGAAGACCTGAACCAGCTGTTCCCGGTGATGGCGATGCTGGAGGGCCGCTGCGCGCACGAGGCGGTGACCCATATCGACGATGCCGGCATCGCCCGGCTCGAAGCGCTGCACGCGGCGATGGAAGCGGCGGCGGCGGACGGCAACATCGCCGACTACTACCGCAACAACTACCTGATCCATGAAACCGTGCAGCATTACGCCGGCAACCCGTGGTTGATCCGCATCACCCACGACCTGCACCGCATCCTGAAGATGCACCGCGGGCGGCAGCTGCTCACCCCGGGACGCACCGCGCAATCGCTGGCCGAACACCGCGCGTTGATGGACTGCTTCCGACGCCGCGACGCGGAGGGCGCCGAGCGCACCATGGAGCAGCACCTGCTCAGCCAGGGCCAGGCGCTGGCCGCGTACGTGGCGGCGGGCGGGTTGTTGAACGTGCCGGCCCCGCTGCCGACCGAAGGCGGCCTGTAACCGCGCAGGGATCAGGTCGGACGGGTTTCGCGCAGGCCCCACAGCACCGGCAGGACCAGCAACGCCACCGCGGCGATCATCGCACCGGGCGCGGCGGCCCAGCCGGTGTGGCGCACCAGCAGTTCGGCCAGCAGCGGCGTGGCGCCACCGAAGAACGCCGTGGCCATGGTCACCCCCAGCGCCAGCCCGCTCAGGCGGCCTTCGCCGGGGAACTGTTCGGCCGTGGCCGGGGCCGCCACCGCGCTGACGCCGCCGGCCAGGCAGGCCAGCACCACGGCGGCCAGCGCGATCTGCACCGCACTGCCGGTGGCCATCAGCCCGAACATCGTCAACGGCAGCAGGGCCGACAGCAGCGCCAGCCCGATCAGCACCGGTCGACGTCCGATCCTGTCCGACAACGCACCGGCCAATGGCGTGACCCCGATCACCGCGACGGCAGCAACGGTGGACAGCCACAACGCCTTCGATTCGCCCACCTCGCTCGCTGAACCCAGGAACGCGGGCACGTAGGTGATGCCCACGTAATAGGTGATCGAGCCGAGTGCGGAGATGGCGAAAGTGCGTGCCACCGCACCGCGATGGAAGCGCCAGGTGTCGCGGATCGGCGAGGTGGGCACGGTGCCGGCGGCCAGCTGCCGTTCGAACTCCGGCGATTCATGCATGGTCGAGCGCGCCAGCAGGATGCCACCGGCCAGTGCGGCGCCGATGAAGAACGGAATGCGCCAGCCCCACCCATCCAGCTGCGCGCTGCTCAACAGCGCCACGGTCAGCGCCGACAGCGCCACCGCCAGCAGTGCCCCTACTTCGCTCGCCGCCGACGCCAGCGAGGTCACCAGCCCGCGCCGGTGCAGGGGCGCACTTTCCAGCAGGTACGCCACCACGCCGGTATATTCGCCGCCCACCGAAAACGCCATCACGCAGCGCAGCAGCAGCAACAGCACGCCCGCGCTCGCGCCCATGCTCTCGAAGGTGGGCAGCATCGCCGTGGCCAGCATCGCCACGGTCATCAGCGCCATCGACGCCAGCAGCATGTAGCGGCGACCGAAGCGGTCGCCCAGGTGCCCGAAGCACAGCGCGCCCAGCGGACGCATCAGGTAGCTCACGGCGAACCCGGCCAGCGTGGCGAGCATGGCGTTGTCGCCACCGCCGAAGAATACCCGCGACAGCACCGTGGCCAGGTACAGGTAGAGCGTGAAGTCGTACCACTCCACCACCGTGGACAGGCCGGCAACGATCATCGAGCGGGTGGGTGCGGCAGGGGCTGGATGGGTCATGGGCCCGAAGCCTACGACATTCGGCCTGCAGACGATGTCGTTGCGCGCGGCGTCGGCCTACGCGGTACGCGCATAGCGCACGAGCCGGCCCCGACCGGGGGCATTGCTTTCATCCGCACCGAACCCCCCTTCCTCGGTGGCCGCGTACCCCTGCCGGGCCATGGCGCGCGAGAAGGCACCCAGGTTGCCGCGCCCCGGGTCGGTCAGCAGCAGTTCCGCGCTGGGATTGGCATGGCGCTCCATCATCGCCGCGATCTGCACGCCGTGGCCGCGCTCATACAGCACATCGCTGCCGATGATCAGATCGAAGCGACCCAGCGTGGTATCCGGCATCTCCCACGGCAGGTCGCGATAGTGGACCGAGGGCAGATCGTTGAGGCCGGCGTTGTAGGCCAGGAACGACTCGGCCAGCGGGTGATGATCACTGGCCACCACGTTGGCGCCGCGATGGGCCAGCACCAGGCTGGACAGGCCGAGCCCGCAGCCCAGTTCCAGGATGCGCTTGCCGGCCACTTCATGGCGGCTCATGGTCTCGGCCAACACCCGCCCGGCCGGCCAGACCTGGCCGAACAGGCTCCACAGCGAGGAATGGATGCCGGCGCGCTCGGCGCGGCCGGTCGGATCGGCGAACTGCTGGAGGTCGCTGAGCGCGCGGATCCGGAAGTCGTGGCCGTTGACGGGAATGGTGAGGATGCGGGTGGTATAGCCCGGCATGTGCGCTCCATGAAACACGGAAAGCCTGTCCGCCAGGACGGCGGACGACTCGAAAAGGGAGCGAAGCGGGCGACCGCAATAGGCCGCGCAGGACGCGCGAAATGGCGTGGAACGCCACCATCGTACACGACCGGCACCGTGCGACCTTCACCTGCGCACAGTCCCACGCCTGCACTCAGTAACGGACCTGGCAGTTCGGGCAGAAAAACGTACGTCGGCGGGTTTTACCCGGGTAGGTCTTGGCGACCGGGCCACCACAGGTCGGACAGGTGCGCCGGGTATGGACCTGCCAGTGCTTGCGCAGCTCGAACGCGCGCTTCCACGCCAGGAACAGGAAGCTGTACGCGCGGGCGTCGGCAATCACCTTGACCAGCACGCGCGGCGGCAGGTCCCCCACCTTGGATTCGGGGTGCACCCGCTGGCGGAACAGTACTTCGTTCTTGATGATGTTGCCCACCCCGGCGAACAGCTCCTGGTCCAGCAACGCGTCGCACACCAGCGTGTCCGGCTGCTGCTTCAGCCGGCGCCGGGCCAGGCGCGGGTCCCAGGCATCGTTCATCACGTCGGTACGCCAATCGTAGGTGGCGTCCAGCGCGCCTTCGATGTACTTGACCGACGATGCGTAGATGTTGAGTTCGCCGTTGTCGAACTGCAGTGAGACGCGCGCCGGTGACGGCTTGCGCTCGTCGATGCGGTAGCTGCCGAACATCAGCATGTGCACGCGCAGGCTGAAGCCGCTGAATTCGACCAGGAAATGCTTGCCCCAGCTGCGCAGCGCCTTCACCCGCCGGCCTTCCATCCGGGTCAGGTCCAGGCTGCTGTTGCCGGTCGCGCGCCGCACGGTTTTGCCGCGGAACTTCGCAGCCGCTTCGCGCAGGATGACGATGGAGGGACCTTCAGGCACGCAGCAGCTCCTGCAGGCGCGCGGCATTGGCAACGGCGAAGCCATGCGCGGTATTGTCGAAGATGACCCATCGCGGACCGCGCCGCTGCCGCACCTGCGCGGCGAGCGCGTTCAATGCGGCGTCGTCGTAGTCGCTGTAGTAGATGCGCGGGGAACCGTGCCAGCGCCAGTAGTGCCATGACGGCGCACCACCGGGGTGCGCGGCGTCGGCAACCCGCGCCGGATCGGCGCCCGCCCGCGAAACACCGTAGCGCTGGAACAGGGCCTCCGCCGCGTCGGTGAACCAGCTCGCATGGCGTGGCTCGCACACAAGCGGCACGTCGCTGCGCCTGCGCAGGGCGCGAAAAAAGCCGGCGGCTCGCCGGGCGTCCAGTGCCAGCGACGGCGGCAACTGCAGCAGCAATCCGCCAAGCTTGACCCCAAGCGCGCCGGCATCGCCAAGGAAGCGGTCCAGCAAGGGCCCTGCCCCGACCAGCCCCGAATCATGGGAGATCGCCCGCGGGATTTTCACCGAGAACCGGAAGCCGGCGGGCACGCTGGCCGCCCACCGCGCATACGTGACCGGCTTGTGCGGCCGGTAGAAGGACGAATTGATCTCCACCACCGAAAAGCGGGTGGCGTACCGCGCCAGCATGCTGTCGCCCGGACCGAACAGGTCGGCATGGCGGGTTGGAATGGACCAACCCGCACAACCGATCCGTGGGAGGCGGGCGGCAGGCATGGCGCGGGGTCAGACCTGGATTTCGCCCTGGTCTTCGCCGTCCCAGTAATGGATGCGGTGGGCATGGACGTGGATGAGGACCAGCCCGGGCGTGTCCACGCCCTGCTCGAACCAGCGTTCCAGGCTCTTCTGCCAGTGTTCGCGCATCGTCTCCTTGTCGCGGATGATGCGCGCCTTGCCCTGCACGAACACGAACAGCGGCGGCTTGCCGAGCAGGCCCTTGCTGCCGGTGAAGCTGAGCGCCACCTTCGGCTCGGCCTGCAGCTCGCGCACCATGTCGGTGCTGTCCAGCGAAAAGAACCAGCTGTCGCCGTCGTAGTCGACATCGCCGTTGTTGCTCATCGGTCGACCGGCGATCTCGCCGTTGTCGGCGAAGGTCTGCAGCATGGTGAAGTCGATGCCGGCCATCTTCTTGGCCAGATCGTGCAGGGTCAGGGTGGTCATCGCGGCTCCGGTGGCAGGGGTCTGCCAGCAGAGTCGGCAAGCGCCCGTGACCGGGCCGTGCAGGCGTGCTGGCGCGCCATTCACGGCGGGCACCTCAGCGCGTGATGAACACCGGGTTGGAATGGAACCACAGGTCCTGCCAGGGATCTTCTCCCTTGAGGTCTTCCAATGGCGTCGGCTCGTCCGTGCTGCTTCCCCGCGCGCGCACGAAACCGCCGTTGGCCGGTGCCGGCAGTTCCCACGCCGCCTGGTACCAGGCGCCGTCCTGCGTCCAGTCGGCGGCGGTAAAGCGGCGGGTCTGCATCTGCGGCGCCTGCGCAGCGCTGCTGCCGACGATCAGCTGCAGCTGCTGCAACCGCGGGTGCTGGCCGGCGGCATTGGCCGCAGACGGCTGGCGCACGCGCAGCTGCACGCGCATCGGCGTACCGGGCGCCAGCTGCACCGCCTCGCCCATCCGCCCCACGCTGCCGCTGCCGTCGACGGCCTGCACGGTCAGCTCGAGCCGGTCGATCAGGTCGCCGGTCACCGCGAACATGCGCCCGCCGCGCACCCCGGCCAGGATGTCGCCCGCCTCCGGTCGCGCCCATACATAGGTTTTGCTGTATTCACCCGGGTCGAAATCGCTGCCGCCATCGCGCACGTTCACGTGCGAATCGGAGCTGGCGGTGATCCAGAAGCGGGTGCCGGCGGCCAGCATCCGGTCCCACACGCCGCCGACCTCGGTGGTCATCTGGTCGAAACCGCCGCGGGTGGGCGCTGCGGCATTGCGGTACAGCCCGCGCTCGCTGCGCGTGGCCTGGTGGCCCGGCGCGCCCTCCATCCCGACCAGCACCTGCGGCGCCGCCGCGTGCCAGGCGGTCAACTCGTCCGGGGTCACCGCGCCCCACTGCCCGGCCCCGGTCGCCGTGCGCGAGGGATGGTTGATCAGCAGCACCGGCAGCGGCGCCAGCGTGCGCATGTGGGCGAGCGCGTCCAGCATCTGCTGGTGGGTGTCGCGGCTGCCCTGCAGCGGCTCGCTGCGGCTGTACTCACGTTCGAGGGTGACCAGCTGGCCGCGTTCCTGCGGTCCCGGAGCGATGATCAGCGACGCGTGCTCGCCGGCCGGCACGTCGAATTCCATGCCGTTGAACTGGATCAGGTCGGGCACATCAGTGCGTGCCTTGAGCAACGCCGGGTAAGCGTGGTCGCGGGTCACCGCCGAGTGGCCGGGACCGCCATGGTCGGTGTGCACCATCCAGCGCAGGCCGTAATGGCGCGCACGCGTCGCATTATGGCTGCGGGTATAGGACGAATCGCCGCCGCGGATCGGGGTCGGCGGGGTCGTACTGCGGTCCCAGTCCACGCTCCATTCGCTGTGCACGTGGTGGTCGCCGGGCAGCCAGTCGCGGCCCTGGTCGGCGTCGGCCGCCGACGCGGCAGCGGGCGCTGCCAGCAGCGCCATCAGGAAAAATCTGTGCATAAGGAGTCCTTGCATGCCGTCCGCCTGCCGCGCAGGCGGCAGGCGGACGGGTGAAGCAGCGGGCGCACCCGCCGGCGGGATCAGAAGTCGGCGCGCAGGCCCAGGCTGATGCGGCGGCCCGACGCTTCGTACATGGTCGGGAACGACGGGTCCATGGTGTAGCCGCTGGTGATCTCGTTGGTCAGGTTGATGCCCTTCAGGCTGACCTTGATGGTGTCGGTGATCCGGTAGCCGATCGACACGTCCATCTGGCCGTAGGCGTCGCGCCAGATCGGGTACATGTCGTAGCCGATCGATTCCACGTACTCGTCCTTGTGGTTGTAGGACACGCGCGCGTCGAAGCGATCATTCTCGTAGTAGGCGGTGACGTTCCAGGTCTTCTCGGACAGGCCCGGCATCGGGGTGCGGATGCCCAGGTCGGATTCACCGGCCAGCGAGCTGTCCAGCACGGTGTAGTTGGCATTCACGCCGAAGCCTTCCAGCACCGGGGTGAACATGCCCAGCGGCAGCTGGGCGACCAGTTCCACCCCGTCCACCTGGTAGGAGCCCGCGGCATTGACCGGCTGGTACACGTCGAAGTCGAAGATGCCGTTGAGCGTGCCGTTGGCGTTGTACACCGCCACGTCCGGCACCACCCCGGTGAAGGAGTTGATCACCACGCCATCGATGTTCTTGCGGAAGTAGGACGCCGCAAACAGGGCACCGTTGTCCAGGTACTTTTCCAGGCCCACTTCCCATTGCTTGGCGTAGGTCGGCTTCAGTTCCGGGTTGCCATCGGTGAAGCGGTAGGAACTCCAGCTGGCGGTACGCTTGTAGGCGATGTCGGTCAGCGACGGACGCATCATGGTCTTGGCGGCTGCCGCGCGCAGCAGCAGACCCTGCGCCAGTTCGGCGGTCATGTTGAAGCTGGGCAGCAGGTCGTCGTAGCTGCCATCCTTGGACACCGGCGTATCGGTGTAGCCGTTGGTGCCATCCGGGCGCTGGATCGGATGGAAGCCCGACGAGGTCACCTGGGTGTCCACGTAGCGCGCGCCGGCGTTGATGTTCACCGGCACCCGGCCGATGTCGAAGGCGAAATCCGCCATCGCGTAGAGGCTGGTGACCTTCTCATCCACCTGGTAGAACTGGCCCGGATCGAAAGGCGTGTAGAAGCCGTCGTAGCGGAACGCGTTGCGCGCATACGCATTGGACACCTGCTGCCAGTCCAGGTCCTTGAGGGTGTAGCCGCCACCGGGAACGATGTCGCCGATGGACTGCAACGGGCTGTCGGCCAGGGTGCGGGTGTTCACCCAGGCGCTGCTGCCGGCGGTAGGGCCGGTGATCTTCAGCTCACCGTACTGGCGCTGCTTGGAACGGTCGGTATGGCGGGCGCCGAACTTCACATCGCGCAGCGCGGGCAGGAACGCCAGGTCGAGCATGCGGGTGACGTTGACCTGGCCGGCATACTTGTCGTCGTCGACCTTCTCCAGCGTGGTCTCGTAGGCTTCGAACAGATACCTGCCCGAGGCGTTGTACATGTCAAAACCGCCCGGCGTGCTGGGAAGGGTTTCACCACTACGCCCGGTCCAGCGGGTGCGCGAGGGCGCATAGGCGACATGCTTGAGGTTGGAGTAGTCCGAGGTCTTTTCCGCACCGGAGTAGCCGACCATCGCATCCACGTACCAGTCCTGGCCCTTCCAGTCCATGGCCACGCTGTACTGGCTGTAGTCGGTCTTGTTGATCCGTTCCTTGCTCAGCATTTCGTGCTGGGTGGCGGTGTAGGAGACATCGCGCAGCACCACCATGCCGTATTCGGACAGGGTGGTGGCGTCGTAGGCGTGGATCGTGTCCAGGGTGCTGCGGCTGGACGCCGAATAGGCCGCGGCGTCGTACTCGTCCTCGGTGGAGTCGTAGCCGCCCAGCATGGCATCGAAGGCCAGGCTGAAGCTGCTGCTGGGCTTGTACTGCAGCGACGCGGTGGCGCCCCACTTGTCCTGTTCGTTGAGGTAGACGCGGTCGCCCACCTTGTCCTGGAACACCACCAGGTTGGTCTGGTCGGTGTCGTTGCGGTTGGTGATGTTCACCCCGGCATCGCGGGCCAGCACCGCCTGCGCCTGCGTGCCACGGGTGCCCGACGCGCCGAGAAAGCGCGACATCGGCCGGAAGTTGATGCCCGAGGTGGAGTCGGTGCGGTTGGTGCGCTTGGACTGCGAGTACGAGACCAGGCCGCCCCAGTCGCCCCAGGTATCGGCCGCGAGGAAGGCAAAGCGCGGATCTACTTCTTCGGAAATGCTGTTGTGCGCGCCTTCGGCCGACAGCACCAGCTTGCGGCCCTGGTAGTCGAACGGGCGCGCGGTGCTGATCTTCACCGAGCCGGCGATGCCGCCCTCTTCGTCCGCGGCGGTCGGCGATTTCTGCACGGTCACCTGCTGGATGATCTCCGAGGCGAACATGTCGAACTCCACGTCACGCCCGCCACTGCCCGATGCGGTGGCCAGGTCGTTGATCGACACGTACGTGTATTCCGACGGCAGGCCGCGCACGTTGACCTTGGTCCCCAGGCCCTTGCTGCGTTCGATGGTCACGCCCGGAACGCGCTGCAGGGCTTCGGCCAGGTTCTGTTCGGGAAAGTCGGCCACGTCGGTGGCGACGATCGAATCGGAAAAACCCACCGTGCTGCGCTTGATGTCCACCGCCTGTTCCAGGCTGCGGCTGTAGCTGCCGCTGACCTGGATGGTTTCCAGGTTCTGCGCGGTCACGCCTGCCGAGGCGTCCACCGTTGCCGCCGGCAGCGACGCTTCGGCGCGCTCATTGCCGGTGCCCGGCGCGATCTGGGCGCTGGTCGGGACGCCTGCGGCGCTGTCGGACTCGATAGTGACCGTGCTCGCGTTGAGGTAGCGGTAGCGCAGCCCGGTACCAGCGAGCAGGCGGCCCAGCGCGGCCTCGGCCGACAGGCCGGCGGGGACCGCCGGCGTGCGCGGGTTGCCCGCGGCCTGCGCGCTGTAGACGAACTGCAGCCCGGTCTGGCGCGAGAGCGCGTTGAGCGCCTGGTCCAGCGGCTGCGACGCAATGGCCTCGGCGGCGACACGGGTGGGTTCGGCAGCGGAGGCCGTGGCGGTGACCTGCAATGCAAGGGCGATGGAAAGGAACAGAGTGCGGCGCATCGTGGGATCCAGTGAGGGAATGGCGGTGGCGTTCCCCAACTACGAGTGCGCAGCGCGCAGGTCGGGCACCGCTATTTCGATGAATTTTTTTTGACAGCGCCCTGCCCTGCCCCGCGCTGACGCACGTGGATGCCATCGGCACGCTGCTCGATCGCCAGCGTCGGCTGCTGCTCCAGGAAGGCGCGCAACGAGGCCAGGTCGTCCGCGCGCAGATTGCCGGTAAGGCGCAGGACGCCGGCGTCGTCGCTGACCCGCAGGCGCTGCGCGTTGTGCCGGTTGAAGCGGTCGGCCACGTCGCGCAGCGGTTCGTCGCGGAACACCACGCGGCCATGCCACCAGGCGGTCATGCTGGCCGCGTCCTCGTCTCGGATCTGCACGCGCTGGTCGCGGTAGTCCACCTGCGCGACCTTGCCTGCCCAGAGGTCCGCGAGCAGGCGTCCACGCCCACCGTCGCCACGCACCTGTACGCGGCCTTCGCTGACGGCGATGCGGGCCTGCTCACGAAGCAGCGAGACATCGAACGTGGTGCCGATGTCGGTGACCTCCAGGCCACCGGCATGGACCGCGAACGGGCGCCGGTCCGGTGCCACCACGAAGCTGGCCTGGCCACGTTCCAGTTCCACCCGCCGACCGAACAGGCTCATCCGCACCGACAGTTCAGTGTCCGCGTCGAGATGGACCACGCTGTCGTCGGCCAGCCGGATCTGGTGCGGTTGGCCATGCGCGGCGACGTAGTGGGTGGTGCGGGGCCACGCCAGCGGCGCGCCGATACCGATCGACAGCAGCAACGCCGCGGCGGCCGCAAACCCCGGCAGGCGTCGGCGGCGTGGCGCCCCCGGTGCCCGCGCTGCGCTGCGCAGCGGCAGCGGCACCACGTTGTCGTCCGCGCGGCGCGGCGCGGGCGCGGCCAGCAGGACCGCCAGGTCGTCGGGCATCGCGCGCAGCGCTTCGGCCAGGGCGCCGGCGGTCTCGCTGATGGCAAGGTATTCCCGCAGGTGCTCGGGCGAGACCAGCAGCCAGTCCAGGAAGGCGCGCTGCTGCGCAGCCGATACCTCGCCCTGGCGCTGCAATGCATGCCAACGGGCAGCGGCCTGGGTCAGCGCGGACGGGTGCAGGGTAGGCTGCTTCATCGAACCGCTCCCGCATCGCCCATCGCCCGGCGGCACACCGACAGGCCGCGGACCACGTGCTTCTTGACCATGTGCGAGGACACGCCCAGGCGTTCGGCGATCTGCCTGTAGCTCAGCCCATCGCGGTATTGCATCACCAGCACCGCCCGGGTGTGTTCGGGCAGCGTGGCCAGCAGCGCCTGCAGGCGCTGGCGGCGTTGCTCACGTTCGGCCGCGTCTTCCACGCATTCCCCGCTGGCCAGGCCCTGGCCCAGCTGTTCGATGTCGTCGATCGGCAGGGTCGCCCAGCGCCTGCGGCTGGCCTGCTCACGCGCCAGGTTCAGCGCGACGGTGAACAGATACGCCTCGGGGTTGGCGATGGTGTCGCCCGGCCCCGCATGCGCACGCAGCAGACGCAGGTACGTCTCCTGCACCAGGTCTTCGGCGTCCTGTCGCGCCCCCCGGCGCACGAAGAACCCTCGAAGCACCGGCGCATGTTCCTCGAACATCCGCGCCAGCCGCCCTCTTGCCTGCTCGGCCACTGTGCCGCCCCACCCCTGAAGTGCGGCGCAAGGTAAGCGCTGCGTATTACGGGGTGGTGACGGTGCGCACCCACAACCGCTTCGGTCGCCTCTACATGGCGGCCATCGACTACGTGCACCGCCGCCACATCAGCCCCGCCATGCTGCGCATGGCTGTAGCCCACGCGCTGGCCCCGGAGCTTGTCCAGGCAACCGTGCCGACACAGACCGCGTTGGTTGGTTAAGCGTCACTGCGCACCAGCAGCCCCGCTACAAGGAACAGAACCAGCATGCGTGCGTCCTCGTTGACCGATGCCGAACGGCCTCGTTTGCGGCGATGATGGGCTATGGCCTGCGCCGCAGCGTCACCAGCGTGATTTCCGAGGGCACGCCCAGACGCGCGGCGAAGCCCGGCCACAGGCCGGCGCCGTTGCTGACGTACAGGCTCATGCCGTCCACGTCGTAACGTCCGGAGACATACCCGCCGTTGGCCTGCTTCACCAGCTGGTCCATGCCGACGATGTGGCCACCGTGGGTGTGCCCGGACAGCTGCAGCTTCACGCCCTGCGCCGCATTGGCGCGCGCTTCCCCCGGGCGGTGGTCGAGCAGGATGACCGGCGCCTCGGGATCGGCGCCCGCCAGTGCGGCCTTCAGATCCGGCATCGGCAGCCCGTAACGGGCCGCGACCGGGTCGGTGACGCCGGCAATGGTCAGCACCGCGCCATCGCGCGTGACCTGGGTGTGGCTGTTCTCCAGCACCTGCATGCCCAGCGCGCGGAAGGCCGGCATCCACTGCGCATACTGGCCGTAATACTCGTGGTTGCCGGTGATCGCGATCACCCCGTCCGGTGCGCGCAGCTGGCCCAGCGCGCGTACATCGTTGGCGCGGGCGGCGACGCTGCCGTCCACCAGGTCGCCGGTGATCACCACCAGGTCCGGCGTGAGTGCGTTGCTTTCGGCCACGACCTGGGCCACCCAGTCAGCGGTGAGCAGGCGGCTGGCGTGGATATCGGTGAGCTGCAGCACCCGGTAGCCGTCGAACGCGGCCGGCAGGCCTTCGATGGCGACATCGATCTGCCGCGTCTGCGGCACGGCGATGCCCTGCTGCACGCCAACGACGCCCAGCACCAGTGCGATCACGCCTGCCGCCGGTCGCAACCAACCGCGCCGCAATGCATCGGCGGCGCGCTTCAGGCGCAGCACCCGTGCGCCCAGCAGCAGCGCATCCAGCACCAGCAGGAACACCGCCACCAGCAGCAGCGCGGTGAAACCGGAAGCCAGCAGGACGATCGCCGCCTTGGGGATCTCCGGTGAGGCCATGGTGCCGGCAAACCGGGCCACGATCCGGTGGTGCAGCGCCAGCGCCAGGATCAGCAGGCCCAGCGGGCCGCGCACCGACACCGGCATCTTCAACGGCCAGATCAGCCGCCACACCACGTACAACGCAAGCACTACTCCAACAACACTCAGCACAGGCTCTTCCAGTTTCGGTGGGGGAATGCACGCGCGCGTGGCGATCGTGCAGCGCACCATCTTTGCCGAAACCGGGGGCAGGCGCTACCGCAGCAACATGGAATGGTGGGTTGCAGGCGCTCAGCGCGCCGTGGTCTTCCCGGTATCGCCCTTGGCGGCCTTGCTGGCCGGCGTCGCTCTGCCCTTGGCCTTGTCGGCGTTGAACGCCGCCGCCGCGCGGATCAATGCCTTCAACGCCGCTTCGTTGACCGTATCGCCTTCATGCAGATCAATCGCGCGCCGCGTACCGCCGTCCAGGCTGGCGTTGAACAGGCCTGTCGGATCGTCCAGGCGGGCGCCGTGGGCAAAGGTCATCTTCACTGCCGCTTTGTAGGTCTCGCCCGTGCACAGGATGCCGTTGTGCTCCCATACCGGCACGCCACGCCACTTCACCGTTTCCACCACGTCCGGCAGCGCCTTGTGGATGATGCCGCGGACCCGGGCCAAGGTATCGCCGCGCCAATCGCCAAGTGCGGCGATCTTCGCATCGATCTGCCGGGCGGCATCGGCGGCCACGGCCTGGTCCGTGGCAAGGGGTTTGCTGTGGGTGCTGGGCTTGGGCATGGTCGTGTCCTGGCAGGAAGCGGGCGCTGCGCGTTACATGCGTTCGCCGGGAAGCCGGGCGGCCTGTTTGACCCAGCGGGTGAACTGCGCCACGTCCAATGGCGCGTCCGCGGGCACGTGCAGGTAGCGGGTGTCCTGGCTCCTGGACGGCTCCGGCGGCGGCGGGGCAAGCGCGGCGCCACGGAAGAAGGCCACTTTTATGTAGCGGGCGTAGCAGTGCATGCTGAGGAACCAGCCGTCGTCGCGCACGGCGTACAGCGGCGAATTCCACTTCACCGCCTTGCGCACCCCGGGCACGGCCCCGACGATGAGCGCGTCCAGCTGCCGGGCCGCCTCGCGCTTGTCCTCGGGTACGCCCGCGATCCAGGCCTGCACAGGGCCATCGCCCTCGCCTTTGGGAATCTGCGGATTGCCGCCGGCCAGCAGGCGCGGCGTGGCCGTGACGGGGGCGGCAGTCTTCTTTCCGGTGGTGGCCATTGCGCATCCGGTTGCTGGTGCCAGAACCGCGTTATAGACCTCGGCGGGGCCTGATTCAATGTCGCGCCACCGCGCTCGGCGACGGCATCGCTTACCTGAACCGCAGGCATCGCATGGCACGCGAGACTTGCGCTGGCGCGGCTTTCGGCTTTAAATGAGCGATCACTCATTTAACCCTCCCACCATGGCCCGCCCGCTGAGCGACGCAAAACGCACCGCGATCCTGGTTGCCGCCGCCGAACAGGTGGCCGCACGGGGCGTGGGTGCGTCGACCGCGCAGATCGCCAAGGCGGCCAAGGTTGCCGAGGGCACCGTGTTCACCTACTTCGAGACCAAGGACGCGCTGCTCAATGCGCTGTTCGTGCGCCTTGAAGAACGCCTGGCCCTGGCCATCGGCGGCAGTTTCCCGGCCGACGCCGAGGTGCGCGAGCAACTGCTGCATGTCTGGAACGCGCTGCTGGTCTGGGGCGCGCAGTCGCCGGTGGACCGCATGGCGCTGCGCCAGCTCAAAGTGTCCGAGCGCATCACCGCATGCACCCGCACCCAGTGCGCGGGATTGTTCGGCACCATGCTGCACGACCTGGAAGCGCGCATCGCCGAGCATGCCGACCCCGAACGCGTGTCCTTCTACCTCGGGCGGGTGATGATCAGCCTGCTCGAAACCACCCTGGAGGCCATGGCCGCCCAGCCCGAACAACGCCAGATGCTGCAACAGGCAGGCTTCGACCTGTTCTGGAAAGGCATCCAGCGCTGATGTTGATGTCCCTGATAAATGAGTGCCTGCGCACTCACCCATGAGACGACGCATGCGCATCCTCCCCGTCCTTGTTGTCGGCTTCTCCCTCACCGTAATCATCGGGATGACCCTTACCGTGCCTATTGCCTCCTACGAAAACTCGCCGCAACGCGCCGACGACCAGTTCACCAACGTCGCGCCCAAGCCGCGCGAATCGCTCGGCACCACGCTCAAGCTGTTCTGGGACTTCTTCTTCAACCGGCCGCCCGGCACCACGCCGGACCAGGCCCCGCCCGTGCACGCACTCGGCGCGCAGGCGCTCGCCGAGGCCCCGGACCGCAGCGTGTACCGCCTCGGCCATTCCACCCTGCTGATCAAGCTGCGCGGCGGCTGGTGGCTGACCGACCCGGTCTTCTCCGAGCGCGCCTCGCCGGTGCAGTGGATGGGGCCCAAGCGTTTCCATGCGCCGCCGATCGCCCTGCGCGACCTGCCGCCCATTCGCGGCGTGCTGCTTTCGCATGACCACTACGACCACCTGGACAAGGCGACCATCAAGTACCTGGCGGAGCGGGTGGATGTGTTCCTGGCACCGCTGGGGGTCGGCGACCGCCTGATCAACTGGGGCGTGCCGAGCGAGCGCGTGCGCCAGCTGGACTGGTGGGACGAAACCGACGTGGACGGCGTGCGCTTCGCCGCCACCCCGGCCCAGCACTTCTCCGGCCGCGGCCTGCGCGATGGCAACCGCACGCTGTGGGCGTCGTGGGTGATCATCGACGCGGAGCTGCGCGTGTTCTTCAGCGGCGACACCGGCTACTTCAACGGGTTCAAGCGCATCGGCGAGCGCTACGGGCCGTTCGACGTGGCGTTCGTGGAAACCGGCGCGTATGACGCCAAGTGGCCGTTCGTGCACATGCAGCCGGAGCAGACCGTGCAGGCCCACCAGGACCTGCGTGGCCGCTGGCTGGTGCCGATCCACAACGGCACCTTCGACCTGGCCATGCATCGCTGGGAAGAACCGTTCGAGCGGGTCAGCGCGCTGGCGGCGCAGCGCGGCATCGCGCTGTCCACCCCGGTGATGGGCGAACGCCTGGACCTGGCCGCGCCGCATGCCGGCACGCCATGGTGGCGGGCACTGACCGCACCGGTCGGTGACATCGCCAACGGCGCGGCGGCCAGCACGCCCTGACCCCGCCGGTTTCGTTCAGCGGCGCGGCGCGCGCAGCAACCGGCTGCGTGGCGCCGCGCGGTACCATGCTGCTGGAATGCCTGCCCTTTCTTCCCCCGCTGCCTACGCGCTGCCGCTGACCGAAACCGCCTTGGGCGCGTTCCTGGCCGCCGGCACCCTGCCCCCCACCGCACTGGAACGCGCCGGGCTGTTCGCCGCCGCGTTGTGCCAGCAGCGACCGCACCACCCGGCCGCCCTGACCCGGCTGATCGATGCGGCCTGCGCACTGTTCCTGGCCCAACCGGAGGCGGCCGCGGGCCAGTTCGACGCACTGCGCACCGCACTGCCCGCCCTGCCCGATGCGTGGCTGCATGCACTCGCCGCACAGGGCGTGGTGCTGGGGCCCGAAGCGGTGGTGGCGCGCTACGCCGCCGCATCACCGGAGGCGTATCTGGCCGATGCCTTCCAGGCCGACAGCCAGGTGACGCTGGAAGCGCACACCCTGCGTTTTCCGACCGAGCGCGCCCTTATCGACGACGATGGCGCCTTCGATGACGTCGCCGCCGCACCGCGTTATGTCGAACGCACCCAGGCCTACACCCCGGAGCAGGCACGGGCCCTGCGCGCGATCATCGCCAACGATGACGAGCACATCGACCTGGACGCCTACGCCGGCGCCGGCAAGACCCATCTCATCCTGCAGCTGCTGGACAGCGCCGCGCGCCGGTATACCTACATCGCACCGCGCGCTGGCCAGGTGCAGGCCTTCCGGCAACGCCTCAGCGCCGCGTTGCCGGTGCAGGTCATCTCGCAGATCGCCTTCGCCAACCACGTCGCCGGCGACGCGTTCCGGCGCGGCCTGCTGCGCACGACCTGGCGGCCGGCCTTCCAGATCAGCAAGCTGTCGCTGCGCGACATCGCCGCGCGCCTCGACCTGCAGCCGATCGGCGCGCATGCGCCGGCCCGCGTGCTGCGCATCGCCCTGGAAGGCATCGCGGCATGGTGCCGCTCGAGCAGCCTGCAGCTGGCGCCGCGCCACTTCGCGCGCGCCGTGCCGTGGGCGATGATCGACAGCAGCGCGCTGATGGCGGCGGCCGAGCACGTGTGGCGCAGCATGTTCGACCCGCAGCTGCAGCGCCACGGCCTGCTCAGCGTCAACGTGGACCACATCGGCAAATGGCTGGCCCAGCACCAGGTCAGCGTGCCCGCCACCTGGGGCACGCTGCTGATCGATGAAGGCCACGACCTGAGCCCGGCGTGGAAGGCACTGCTGTCCAGTTACGAGGGGGCGGTGATCAGCCTTGGCGACCCCAACCAGCGCCTGGTGGGCCATGCCCCGCGCTTCGCCACCGGCATGACGCTGGAGATCGACCAGTCGGTCCGCCAGGGTCGGCTGGTGGAAACGCTGATCAACGACACCCTGGCGCTGGACATCGGCAGCCGCTTCGACGCGCCGTTCAGCGGTGCCGCCGACCTGCCCACGCTGCCCGGCACCTACCGCGAATGGAGCGAGGTACCCAACGACGGTGCGCGCATCTATGGCAGTCCGTGGCGGCTGCTGGAAGAAGCCCAGCGCCTGGCCGCGGCCGGCGCCGCGTTCGCGATCCATCCCGACTCGCTGGCCACGCTGGGCCGCGAGGTCACGCGCGGCGCCGAAGCCTATCGCGAACTCACCGCGCACGGCGGCAGCAGCCAACGCTGGGAAGACCTGCTGGCCGAATGTGCCGAACAGGGGTTGGCCCAGATCCCGCGCATGTTCATGCGCGGGTACAACCGCGACCGCTTCGTTGAACTGAGCGAACGCCTGCTGCCCTTCCACGGTGCCGCGCTGCCGTTGATGCTGGTCGAACACGCCAAGAATGCCGAGTTCGCCACGGTGGCGATGTCGCGCTGCTGCTTCCGCACCGGGTTTGCGCGGCAGTTCGCGCACAACCCGGTACGCGCGGCGTATACCGCGATGACGCGTGGCACGCGTCGGCTGTGGCTGCCGGAGGACGCGCTGGACGAGCTGAAGGCCAGCATGCAGCGTTACCAGGACCGGCAGATCGACCTGCGCCGCAGCAAGGCAGCAGCGCCGGGACGGCAGGCCTGGATGCGGTCCTGACCGCTCATCGATCCATGCGCAACCCGCGTCGATGGAAGTAGATCTGCTCGGCCGCCCGCCTCATCATTCCCGACTGCAGCATCAGGTCCATCGGCCAGTCCAGCTGCAGGTGGTCCATCGCCCAGCGCAGCATGCGCTTCCCCCGGAAGCGCGGCACCGCCTGCGCGGCCACCGCCTCCACCGCCGGTCCGCGGCCGCGCAGGTGCAGCCCGACCGCGTCGCCCACCGTCCAGCCGTGCCGCCAGGACGCATGGATGCCGCCAGCCGACAACGGTGAAACGATGCCGGCCGCATCGCCGGTGAGGATCACCCCGGGCGCGGTCAATGCGCCTTTCACCGGGCCGCACGGAATCAATCCGGCCCGCGTGGCATCCGGCTTCAGCGCTGCGGGAAGGCCGATCATGCCGCGCACGTGCGCCAGGAAGCCGTCCATGTCCGGCTGCCGCGCGCGCGCCGGGTCGTGCCGCACGGCCAGCCCGACCTGCACGCCGGTCGGGTTCTGCGCCGCCCAGCCGATGTAGCCCGGGGCGTAGCGTCGGCTGGCGAAGCAATGCAGCGCCTGCCCTTCGGGAAGCCGGACACCGGCGAATTCCTGCTCCACCCCGTAAAGGAACGCCTGCACGCTGCCCAGGCCGGTGCGCTGTGCCACGCGCGAACCTGCCCCGTCCGCGCCCACCAGGTAGCGGGTGCGCCCTGCACCGGCCACGTCCCACCCATCGCCGTGGCGATGGGCCTGGGTGAAGGACTGGCCCAGGCGCAGGTCGACGCCATGGGTGCGCAGTTCGCCGGCGAGCCAGCGCAGCACGTTGGGCGTGTCGGTGGACATGAAGTAATAGCCGGGCGCGGCCAGGCAGATGCTGCGCAGGTTGGGCGCATACAGCCGCACCTGCTCCACGCGCTGCAGCAGCGTGGCGGGGATGCGCCCGAGCCAGGTCTGCTCGACCACTTCCTTGACCAGTATCCCGGTGGTGTGCAGCCGCGCACCCGGATCGTGCTTGCGCTCCAGCACGCACACGCGCAACCCGTACTGGGCGGCCGCCAGCGCGCACGCCGCGCCGGCGAAACTGGCGCCGACCACGACCAGGTCCCAGTCAGGGGGAGACGTGGTTTTCATTCTGGAACTGCCGCTGCGAAGGAGGCCTGCAGCGTGGCGCGAAGCTGCGGGCGGGCCATGAAACCAGCGTGAAGCGGGTATGAAGCGGCGCACGTGTTCTGCGTTGCCGCAGGCAGGCCTCGTCACGGCAGCGACGCTGCCGGGCTGATAGCATCCTGAGGTTCTTACGCTGTCCGCCCTGATCCATCCGTCCGACTCACCCCCCATGAGGATCCGAACGATGCGCAACGGTGCCGCCCTGCTGGTTGAAGCGCTCGAGAACGAGGGCGTTGATCGAATCTTCGGCGTGCCCGGCGAAGAGAACCTGGATTTCCTGGAAGCCCTGCGAACCTCGCGGATCGAACTGGTGCTGACCCGGCATGAGCAGGCGGCGGCCTTCATGGCCGCCACCCACGGTCGCCTGACCGGTCGGCCCGGGGTGTGCCTGGCCACGCTGGGTCCCGGTGCGCTGAATTTGTCCACAGGCGCGGCGTATGCCCACCTCGGCGCCATGCCGATGATCCTCATCACCGGCCAGAAGGCGGTGATGAGCGCACGCCAGGCGCGCTTCCAGATCGTCGACATCGTCGCGTCGATGAAGCCGCTGACTAAGATGACCCGCCAGATCGTCAGTCCCGCCGCGATTCCGGCCCTCGTCCGCGACGCCTTCCGCGTGGCCATGGAGGAGCGGCCCGGCCCGGTGCACCTGGAGCTGCCCGAAGACATCGCCGGCGAAGCGGTCGAGGCACTCGCGCCCATCCCGGTGCACCCGCTGGAACGGCCGCTTGCCCACCCTGCCGCGCTCGAGCGCGCGGCCGCTGCGATCCAGGCCGCCGCGCGCCCGCTGGTCATGATTGGCGCGGCGTGCAACCGCCCGCAGCTGGCCGACGCACTGTCCGACTTCATCTCGCGCACGCGGCTGCCGTTCTTCAACACGCAGATGGGCAAGGGGGCGGTGACCGGAGGGTCCAACCTCTACATGGGCACCGCGGCACTCTCCGAAGGCGACTACGTGCATGAGGCGGTGGCACGTGCCGACCTCATCGTCGCCATCGGTCACGACACGGTCGAGAAGCCGCCGTTCCTGATGAAGGACGCCGGCGGTCCCAAGGTCATCCATGTGAGTTTCCAGTCGGCCACGGTCGAACAGGTCTACCACCCCGACATCGAGGTGATCGGCGACATCGGCAGCGCGGTGCAGGCGCTGGCCGGGCGACTGGAAGGCCAGCTGGCGGGCGATGACGGCATGATCGCGCTGCGCCAGAAGATTCTGGCGCGGATCAATGATCGCGCCGAGGAAGATCGATTCCCGGTCACCCCGCAGCGCCTGGTCCACGACGTGCGCGGGGTGATGCCCGACGACGGCATCGTCTGCCTGGACAACGGCATGTACAAGATCTGGTTCGCCCGCAACTACCGCACCCACGTGGCCAACACGCTGCTGCTGGACAACGCGCTGGCGACCATGGGCGCGGGCCTGCCCTCGGCGATGATGGCGGCCATGCTGTACCCGCAACGCCGGGTGATGGCGGTGTGCGGCGACGGCGGCTTCATGATGAACTCGCAGGAACTGGAAACCGCCGTGCGGCTGGGACTGGACCTGGTGGTGGTGATCCTCAACGACAGCGCCTACGGCATGATCCGCTGGAAGCAGGCCGTGGACGGCTTCGAGGATTTCGGCATGCGCTTCGGCAACCCGGATTTCGTCCGCTACGCCGAGGCCTATGGCGCGAAGGGATCGCGGGTGACCGCGGTCGACGATCTGGTCCCCACGCTCGAGGCCGCCTTCGCCGGTGGCGGCGTCCATCTGGTCGATGTGCCCATCGACTATTCCGAGAATACCCGCGTCCTGGTCGACGAGCTGCGCAACCGCACGCCCGACGTGGAGTGCGGCTGAGCCCTTCTGCAACGAGGAAACCCCATCATGCTGCACATCGTCCAGGCCTATGATCGTGCGCCCATCGCAGTGCTGCAGGGCGACGACGCCGCCGCGCTGGAGCGCAAGCTGCAGGCGGCCGCGTCCGTGTTCAAGGACCGCAACGGCTGGCTGCCGCCGCACCAGCGCATGGCCATCCTGCGCCGCCTGGCCGCGTTGATGGAAAGCCGCCGCGAGCATCTGGCCCTGCAGATCGCGCGCGAGGGCGGCAAGCCGCTGCCAGACGCGATCGTGGAAACCACGCGCGCCATCGATGGCGTGCACAACGCCGCCGACGAGCTGCGCAACTTCGCCGGCCGCGAAATCCCGATGGGTCTTTCGGCTGCGGCAGACAACCGCTGGGCCTTCACCACGCGCGAGCCGATCGGGATCGTGGCCGCGATCTCCGCGTTCAACCATCCGTTGAACCTGATCGTGCACCAGGTCGCCCCGGCCATTGCGGTGGGCTGCCCGGTCATCATCAAGCCGGCCAGCGCCACGCCGCTGTCGTGCCTGGAGTTCGTGGCGATGGCGCATGAGGCGGGCCTGCCCGAACCGTGGTGCCAGGCGTTCCTTCCCGAGGGCAACGACCTGGCCGAGGCGCTGGCGACCGACCCGCGCGTCGCGTTCCTGAGCTTCATCGGCTCGGCCCGGGTCGGCTGGTCGCTGCATGCCAAGCTGGCCCATGGCGCACGCGCCGCGCTGGAGCACGGCGGCGTGGCACCGGCCATCGTCGACCGCAGCGCCGACCTGGACAAGATCATCGAACCGCTGGTCAAAGGCGGGTACTACCATGCCGGCCAGGTGTGCGTTTCGACCCAGCGCATCTTCGTCCACGACGCGATCGTCGATGACCTCACCGAACGGCTGGTCGAACGCGTCCGCACGCTGCGCACCGCCGATCCCACGCTCAAGGACACCGAAGTGGGTCCGCTGATCCAGCCGCGCGAAGTCGAGCGGGTGGCGGAATGGGTGGACGAGGCGGTCGCCGGCGGGGCCAGGCTGGCCATCGGCGGCGAGCGCCTCTCCGAGACCACCTATCAACCGACGGTGCTGGTCGAGCCTCCCACCGATGCGCGCATCTCCACCCAGGAAGTGTTCGGGCCGGTGGTCGCGGTGTACGGCTACGCCGACCTCGACGAGGCCATTGCTCGTGCCAACGCACTGCCCACCGCGTTCCAGGCCAGCATCTTCGCCAAGGACATCGACGTCGCCCTGCGCGCGGCCAACCGCCTCGACGCCTCGGCGGTGATGATCAACGACCCCACCGCGTTCCGCACCGACTGGATGCCCTTTGCCGGGCGCAGGGAATCGGGCTACGGCACCGGCGGCATTCCCTACACCATGCGCGACATGTCCCAGGAAAAGATGATCCTGATGCGCCGGCCGTGATGCCCACGGGCGGCGGCGGAGCCGGTTATCATCGGCCACCCCGGAGTGCCGTCGAGCCTCCACCGCCCGCTTCAAGGAGTGACCGCGTGCCGTTGATTCTGTCCGTTCCCCGCCTTTCGCTCGTGCTGGCGATGCTGGCCGCAGTGCCGTTGGCTGCTGCCGCCGCAGACGACGGGCCCGTTGCCGACCCCCGCGCCCAGGCCATTGCCGACGCCGGCGAGGTCGCCCAGGCGCTGCTGGAAGTGCGCCAGCACAACGCCGCGCTCGACTGCCCCAAGGCCGTGGAGAACGCACGTTACGGCGTGGAGACCATGCTTGAAGTGGGCGAGAAGAACGTCAGGGGCGGCTACATGGACGCCGCACAGTTCAACGCCGCGGCCACGCCGCTGCGGGCGTTGCTGCCGAACCTGACCCAGGCCGACTGCGAGGCTGCCGAAGGCAACAAGCGCGCCTTCTACCAGTGCATGTCCAGCGACTACAACCACGTACTGGCCTGCGGCAAGGCCTACCCGTTCCCGTAGCGTCTCAGCGGGACAACGGAAACGCTCCCGGGGCTGCGGTGGAGCCGCGCAGCATCAGGCTGAAGTCCAGGGTCTGCTGGAGCGGCACATCGACGCGTTCGATGATGGCGAGCAGCAGGTGCACCGAGCGCTCACCGATCTCGCGCATCGGCTGCCGGATGGTGGTCAGGGGCGGGGTGAGATAGCGCGAGGACGCCAGGTCGTCGAAGCCGACGATGGACAGGTCCTCCGGGACGCGGACGCCCCGCTCGCGGCAGGCGGCCAGCGTTCCCAACGCCATCTGGTCGCTGAAGCAGAAGATCGCGGTAGGCGCGGGGTCGCCGGTCAACAGTGCGGTGGCCGCCGCATGACCGGATTCCACCGAGAAATCGCCCGGTGCCACGCTCAGGCTGCGCAGGCGTCCGCGCGCCCTGCCGATCGCGCGCACCCCTTCCAGTCGTTGCTGGTGCAGCGGATTGTCGGGCGGTCCGCCGATCACGGCGATACGATCATGGCCCAGCCCATACAGATGCGCCATGACGGCGCGTGCGGCGGCCGCGTTGTCGATGTGGACGCTGGGAATGCCCAGCGCCGGATCGAACTCGCAGCCGTTGATCACCGGCGCGGCGGCACCCAGCTGCTGGATGATCTCGCGGGCGGTCGGCGGCAGCCGATGCCCCAGCACGATCAGCCCGTCGGCCTCGTTGCGCCGGAGCATCTGCGCGTAGCGCTCTTCGCGGTCGGGTTGATGCTGGGTATCGCCGAGCAGCACGGCGTAACCCCGCGCCTGCGCCGCGTCCTCCGCGCCCTGCAGGATCTGGGCGAAGAAGGGGTTGGCAATGTCCGGGACCGTGACCAGCAGCTTGCCGCTGCGCTGGGTCTTGAGCGTGCGTGCAATCGTGTTGGGCACATATCCCAGGGCGGCAGCGGCCTGCTCGATGCGCGCGCGCGTGGCAGGCAGCACCTTTTCCGGGCGCGACAGCGCCCGCGATACCGTGCCGGCGGAAACGCCAACGTGCTTTGCAATGTCGTAGATGGTCGCCATGGTTCCAGCCCAAGGTTCGCTGTGCAGTGCACAACAGCTCTTGCAGAAGTCGCTGCTAGGATAATGCAATCGATTGCATCGAGGGCGAATCCGTTTGAAGACGCTCAAGGGTCCAGCACTTTTCCTGGCGCAGTTCATCAGTGACACCGCACCATTTGACCGGCTCGACACGCTGGCCGGGTGGGCCGCAGGCCTGGGCTATGCCGGCGTGCAGGTACCGACCAGCACGCCCCATCTGTTCGATCTGGCCGAGGCGGCGCGCAGCCAGGCGTACTGCGACGACATCGCCGGCATGCTGGCCGGGCATGGCGTGCAGATCACCGAGCTGTCCACCCACCTTCAGGGCCAGCTGGTGGCGGTCCATCCTGCTTATGACAGCCTGTTCGACGGCTTCGCGCCACCGGACAAGCGCAATGATCCAGCCGCCCGCCAGGCCTGGGCGGTGCAACAGCTGCTGCTCGCCGCAAAGGCCAGCCAGCGCCTGGGGCTGACCGCGCATGCCACGTTCTCCGGCGCGCTGGCCTGGCCATACTTCTATCCCTGGCCACAACGCCCGCCGGGACTGGTCGACGAAGCCTTCGCCGAACTGGGCCGACGCTGGCGTCCCATTCTCGATGCCTTCGATGCGTGCGGCGTGGACCTGTGTTTCGAGATCCACCCCGGCGAAGACCTGCACGATGGCGCCACCTTCGAGCGCTTCCTGGACGTGGTGGACCACCACCCGCGCGCCAGGATCCTGTACGACCCCAGCCACCTGCTGCTGCAGCAGATGGACTATCTCGGCTTCATCGACCGGTACCACGCGCGCATCGGCATCTTCCACGTCAAGGACGCGGAGTTCCGCCCCAGTGCACGCAGCGGCGTGTATGCGGGCTACCAGGACTGGATCGATCGACCGGGGCGGTTCCGTTCGCCGGGCGACGGCCAGGTCGACTTCAAGGCGATCTTCTCGAAGTTCGCGCAATACGATTTCCCGGGCTGGGCGGTGCTGGAATGGGAGTGCTGCCTGAAGCACCCGGAAGACGGCGCCCGCGAGGGCGCAGCGTTCATCCGCGACCACATCATCCGCGTCACCGAACGTGCCTTCGACGACTTTGCCGACAGCGGCACGGATCCGGACGCACTGCGCCGCATGCTGGGAATCTGAGCCATGACCGCCTGGGAGGGCACGCCATGAGGTACGCCATGTCGCGCTTGGGCGCGATGATGTTCCTGCAGTTCTTCATCTGGGGGGCGTGGTTCGTCACCCTCGGCACGTACCTGGTCCAGGGTCCGCTGCGGGCCAGCGCCAGCCAGGTGGCCACCGCCTTCCTCAGCCAGTCCATCGGCGCCATCGTTGCGCCGTTCCTGGTCGGGCTGATCGCCGACCGCTACTTCGCGGCGCAGCGCATCCTCGGCGTGCTGCACCTGGCCGGCGCGGCGCTGATGTGGCTCGCGTCCACCGCGACCGACTTCAACACCTTCTTCGCCTGCGTCATGGGTTACATGCTGTTGTTCATGCCGACCCTGGCCCTGGCCAACAGCGTGGCGATGCGGCACATGCACGCGCCTGAAAAGCAGTTCCCACCGGTGCGCGTTGCCGGCAGCGTGGGCTGGATCGTGGCGGGCGTGCTGATCGGCTGGCTGGGGTGGGAGCAGGCGCATACGCTCGAGTTGACCTTCCGGATGGCGGCGATGGCCTCGCTGGCCCTCGGCCTGTATGCCTTCACCCTGCCGCATACGCCACCGCTGGCGCGGCAGCGCGACGCCGGGCTGGGGCAGGTGCTGGGGCTGGACTCGCTGCGGCTGCTGAAGTCGCGCTCCTACCTGGTGTTCTTCCTGGCCTCCATCGCCATCTGCATTCCGCTGGCGTTCTATTACAACTTCACCAACCCGTATCTCAACGACCTCGGCGTGCGTGGCGCAGCCGGCCTGCAGTCGCTGGGCCAGGTGTCCGAAGTGCTGCTGATGCTGGCCATGCCGTTCCTGTTCGTGCGGCTGGGGGTCAAGACCATGCTGGCGGTGGGCATGGCAGCGTGGGTGGTGCGCTATGTGATGTTCGCCTTCGGCGATGCGGGCGGCGGCTTCTCGCTGCTGGTGATCGGCATCGTGCTGCACGGCATCTGCTACGACTTCTTCTTCGTCACCGGCCAGATCTACACCGACGCACATGCCGGCCCCGCCGCGCGCAGCAGCGCGCAGGGATTCATCACCCTGGCCACGTACGGGGTGGGCATGTTGATCGGCACCTTCCTGTCCGGCGCGGTGGTGGAGCACTACACCACGGCGGCAGGTCCGGACTGGCAGCAGATCTGGCTGTTCCCGGCGGGCGTGGCGCTGGTCGTGCTGGTGGCGTTCCTGCTGCTGTTCCGTGACCGCCCGGCCACCGCGGCCGCCCCTTCCACGCCTTGAGGAACCGACCGATGCGCAAGCTTGGAATCGCCATCGTGGGCACCGGCATGATCGGCGCCGTGCACCGTCGCGCGGCACTGTTGGCCGGCGCCGAGGTGCGCGGCGTCGTCGCCTCTTCGCCGCAACGCGCGGAGGAGGTGGCAAGGTCGTGGAATGTTCCGCGCGGCTATCGTGACATCGACGAGGTGATCGCCGATCCGCAGGTCCAGGTCGTGCACGTGTGCACCCCCAACCACCTGCACCGCGCCATGGCGCAGGCGGCGCTGGAAGCCGGCAAGCATGTGATCTGCGAGAAGCCGCTGGCCACCTCGCTGGAAGACGCCCAGGTCCTGGCCGCATTGGCGGCCTCCACCGGGCGGGTGGCCACGGTGCCGTTCGTCTACCGCTACCACCCGGTGGTGCGCGAGGCGCGCGCCCGCATCGCGCAGGGCGAGCTGGGGCCCCTGCACCTGATCCACGGCAGTTACCTGCAGGACTGGTTGCTGGACCCGGCCAGCAACAACTGGCGCGTGGACCCGGCACTGGGCGGTGCCTCGCGCGTGTTCGCCGACATCGGCTCGCACTGGTGCGATCTGGTGGAATGGGTCAGCGGCGAGCGCTTCGTCGACGTCAGCGCGGCGTTCGCGACGGTCATCGCCGAACGCGGCGCGGTGGCCGGGCAGAGCTTCACCACGCCGGCGGCGGGCGGCGCGATGCAGGCCGTCGCCAGCGAAGACGTCGCCGCGGCGATGTTCAGGACCGGCGCCGGTACGCTGGCCTCCCTGACGGTCAGCCAGGTCTCGGCAGGACGCCACAACCGCCTCTGGTTCGAGATCGACGGCGCCAGGGCCAGCGTGGCATTCAACCAGGAAGACGCCGAACGGCTGTGGATCGGACGGCCCGACCAGCGCGAGGAAACCTTCGTGCGCGGCCCGGGCGCCGGCAGTGCCGAACAGCGCCGGCTGTCGGTGTTGCCGCCCGGCCATGCGCAGGGTTACAGCCATTGCTTCGAAGCGTTCGTCGCCGACACCTATCGCGCCATCGACAGCGAGCAGCCGCAGGGTCTGCCCACTTTCGAGGACGGCATGCGTTCGGCGCTGATCGTCGACCGCGTCATCGCATCGGCCAGGTCGCGCGCCTGGACCCCCATCGCTTGAATCCCCGGAGGCTGACCTGATGAAGACTGCTGCACGCAGAACCACCCTCGCCCTGCTGCTGCTCGCCGCCCTGCCCGCCTTCGCCGGCGACGCCACCGCCCCGCAGCCGCCCATCGCGGTGCAGATGTACACGCTGCGCAACGCCGGCTCGCTCGACCAGCAGCTGAAGATCGTGCACGACGCAGGGGTAAGCGCGGTGGAAACGGTCGGCACCCAGAACGTCAGCGCCGCCGAACTCAAGCAGCTGCTGGACCGCTATGCCATCAAGGCCATCTCCTCCCACGTGCAGCTGGCCGACCTGCGCAACGACCTGGACGGGGTGGTGGCCTTCAACCGCGCGATCGGCAACACGACGTTGGTGGTGCCCTACCTGGCGGAGAAGGATCGACCGACCGATGCCGCAGGGTGGACCGCGCTGGGCCGGGAGCTGGGCCGGATCGCGGCGGCGACGAAAGCCAAGGGCATGCACCTGGCCTACCACAACCATGATTTCGAGCTGGTCGACTTCGACGGCAAGACCGGCCTGGAACTCCTGTTCGCCGCAGCCGGCCCCGACCTGCAGACCGAGCTTGACCTGGCCTGGGTGGCCCGTGCGGGCCATGACCCGGTGCTGATGCTGGGAAAATTCCGTGGCCACGTGTTCGCGGTGCACGCCAAGGACAACGCGCCCAACGGCCAGGCCCTTGATGAGGGCGGCTTCGCCGCCGTCGGCCAGGGCGTGCTCGACTGGAACGCGATCCTGCCTGCCGCTGCGGCGGCCGGCGTGCAGTGGTACATCGTCGAGCACGACCAACCGCGTGATCCGGCCAACGTCATCAAGACCGGCGCGGACTATCTGCGCCACCACCTCACCGCCCGCCTGCCCGCCAGCGCACCGCGCCAGCCAGCGAAGGAGTAATGCTTGAATACCCGTTCCAGATGGATCCCGACCCTGGCCCCCCTGCTCGCGAGCGCGCTGCTCGCGCCTGCTGCGTGGGCCAAGGACGACCCCGAGGCCGGCGCGACCCTCTACGCCACCCATTGCACGGCCTGCCATGGCGCCAACCGCGCCGGTGTTCCGCCCACGTTCCCCGCGCTCACCGACGTCGCCAAGCGGCTGCAGCCGACACAGATCAAGGAAAAGATCAAAAAGGGGGGCGGCCTGATGCCGCCCTTCGCCCAGCTGTCCGAACAGGACATCGACAACCTCGCCAGCTACCTGGCGAAGTAAGTTCCCTGGCGCCGGCCCGGTGCGGGCCGGCGTTACAGCTCCCGCACCCAGATGTTGCGGTAGCTGACCTTGGAATCGTGTTCCTGCAGATATATCGGGGCGCACGCGTGCGGCGCGTACGAAGGCGCGCCGATGTACTCGGTCTTGCCCGAAAGCACGGTGTCGTCCTGCACCAGGACGCCGTTGTGCAGCACGGTGATGCGTGCCGGCGATACCAGCCCGCCGCCCGGCGAAAAGCGCGGCGCCTTCCAGATGATGTCGTACGCCTGCCACTGGCCCGGCGCACGCGAGGCGTTCACCCGCGGAATGGCCTGCTTGTACATCGAGCCGGCCTGGCCATTGGCGTAGGTCGGGTTGTGGTAACTGTCCAGCACCTGCAGCTCATACAGCTCCTGCAGGAAGATGCCGCTGTTGCCACGGTTCTGGCCATCGAAACCGCGGGTTTCGGTGGGCGAGCGCCACTCGACATGCAACTGGATGTCGCAGAACCGCTGCCGGGTGCGGATGCCCTTGCTTCCGGGCACCACGGTCAGGGCGCCGTCGGCAACGGTCCAGGGCACGGGTCCGCCCTGCTCCGACTCCCACGCCGAGACGTCCTTGCCACTGAACAGCACGATCGCGTCTGACGGCGCGGCATTCGCGGGCGTGGCCACGAGCGCGGGCACGGGCGTCCACACCTCGGTCTTCGCCGGATCGCGGGCGGCGTCGCCGCTGGCCTGCGCGAAGGCGGGCGCCGTGGCCAGCAGGCAGGCGGCCGTCAGCAAGGGTCTGATCATGGGGGTCCTCATCAGCTGGTGCCCCACGCGGGCGTGCCCGGGACATAGGCGAGGTCGCCGTCGTAGCGACCCGGCACGGCGACGTACTGCAGCACCTCGGTTGCGCCCACCTTCGAGGTGAAGAAACCGAAGATGGCCAGCTGCTTGATCATCGTGAAGTAGTGCGGCATCGCCCGCGTGCCGTCGGCGGTGCCGGTGTCGCCCACCTCGACAGCGCGTTTCCTGGCCTCCGCATCCAGCGTCTGCAGCAACGCGGTGCGGGCCTGCGGTGTGAGCGACACGAAGCGGCCGCCGGCGCGTTTGTCGATGTCAGCCAGGCCAGCGCGGAACGTGGCCTGCTGCTGGTCGGTGTAGCAGTCGGTGACGAATGTCGCCATGAACGCCCCTGTGGCGGCGTCCTTCGCCCCCGCCGTGCGGGTCTTTGGCAGGATGGTCTCGGCGATCTCATCCAGCGTGGCCACGTCGTCAGCGGAGAAGGCGTGCTTCGCCGCTGCGGTCGGTGCCTGTGCCTGTGCGAGCACGGGCAGGCCGATCATGGCGGCGCCGGTGGCGGCGACGATCATCTTCAACAGGTCGCGACGTTCCATCACAGGTTCCCCGCTTTCAGTTCGCGCACCGCATGGTCGGCCGCGCGTGCGGTGAGCGCCATGTAGGTCAGCGAGGGATTCACGCACGCGCTGGAGGTCATGCAGGCGCCGTCGGTCACATAGACATTGGGCGCGTCCCAGACCTGGTTGTGCTGGTTCAGCACGGAATGCTTCCGGTCACGCCCCATGCGCGCGGTTCCCATCTCGTGGATGCCCTTGCCCGGTGCATAGTCGTTGTCGTGCATCTCCACGTCCTTGACCCCGGCGGCCTCCAGCATCTCGGCGGCATCGGCGGCCATGTCCTTGCGCATGGCCTTCTCGTTGTCGCGCATGGACACGTCCATGGCCAACACCGGCAAGCCCCATTTGTCTTTACGGTCTTTGTCCAGGCGGATCGTGTTGTCGTGGTGGGGCAGCATTTCGCCGAAACCGGTCATGCCGATGCGCCAGTCGCCGGGCACGGTCAGCGCTTCCTTCAGGTCGGCACCGATGTTCAGTTCGGCAATCTCGCGCGACCACCCGTTGCGGCTGGCACCGCCCTGGTAGCCGAACCCGCGCGTGTAGCCGCGCCGGTCGTCGCCGACGTTGCGGAAACGCGGAATGTAGAAGCCGCAGGGACGGCGGCCGAAATAGTATTTGTCGTCGTAGCCCTCGACCCGGCCGGAGGCGCCGGCGCCGAAGTGGTGGTCCATGACGTTGTGCCCCAGCTCGCCGGACGACGAACCCAGCCCGCCTTCCCAGACGTCGGTGGCCGAGTTCATCAGCAGCCAGGTGGAGTTGAACGAGGACGCATTGAGGAAGATCACCTTGGCCGTATACGTGTAGGTCTGGCCGGTTTCGGCATCGATCACCTCCACGCCGCGCGCCCGCTTGCGGTCCTTGTCGTAGAGCACTTCCTTGACGATGGAGAACGGCCGCAGGGTCAGGTTGCCGGTTTTCATCGCCGCCGGCAGCGTCGCCGCCTGCGTGGAGAAGTAGGCGCCGAACGGACAGCCGAGGATGCACTTGTTGCGGTACTGGCAGTTGACGCGGCCCTGCTCGGGCTTGGGCTGGGTGATATTGGCGGTGCGCGAATGGATCATATGCCGCGTGCCGCCAAAGGCCTTCTTGATCCGCGCGGCCACGTCCTTCTCGACGATGTTCAGCGGTATCGGCGGCAGGAATTCGCCGTCCGGCAATACGTCCAGCCCCTCGCGGGTACCGGCGATGCCGGCGAACTTCTCCACGTGGTCATACCACGGTGCGATATCGGCGTACCGGATCGGCCAGTCGGTGGCGATGCCGTCCTTGAGGTTGGCCTGGAAATCCAGATCCGACAGACGATAGCTCTGTCGCCCCCACATCAACGACCGACCACCGACGTGATAGCCACGGAACCAGTCGAACCGCTTGGTCTCGATGTAGGGCGAATCCTGTTCGTCGGCCCACATTCCTTCAAGGTTCTCGGCCAGCGCGTAGTCGCGCATGAGCACCGGGAACGCAGCTTTCATCGCCTGGGTGGGCCGGTTGCGGTGCGGGAAGTCCCACGGTTCCTTCATCGCATTGACGTAGTCCTTCACGTGTTCGATGTTGCGTCCGCGTTCCAGCATGAGGACCTTGAGGCCTTTCTCGGTCAGTTCCTTCGCCGCCCAGCCGCCACTGATGCCGGAGCCGACGACGATTGCGTCGTAATGATTGTCTGCCATGGGTTCTACTTCACCTGGGTGGATATCAATTTCAGACGTCGCAGAGGCGGACTGCCTCGCGGAGCGAGCCGACGGGATCCGGCGCAGCAGGCATGAACTCCTGCGCCAGGTACCCATCGAAACCGGTGTCGCGGATCGCGCGACAGATGGCGGGATAGTTCAGTTCCTGCTGGTCGCCGATCTCGTGCCGGCCCGGCACGCCGGCGGTGTGATAGTGCTTGAAGTGCGCGTGGTGCCGGCCGATGGTGGCGATGATGTCGCCCTCCATGATCTGCATGTGGTAGATGTCGTAGAGCAGCCCGAAGTGGGCCGAGCCCAGCCGCTGGCACAGTTCCACGCCCCATGCGGAGTGGTCGCACAGGTAGTCGGGATGATCGACCCGGGAGTTCAGCAGCTCCATCACCAGCACCACGCCGCGCTTCTCGGCGTGGCTGAGGATGCGCTTGAGGCCGGCTTCGGCGTTGGCCATTCCTTCCTGCGGGTCCATGCCGTTGCGGTTGCCGGAAAAACAGATGAGGTTTCGGTAGCCGGCATCGGCGACCAGGTCGATGTGCCGGGTGTAGCGCTCCACCAGCGGGTCGTGGAACTGGCGGCCGGCAAAGCCCTTGGTCAGGCCCAGCTCCGCGCCGTTGCACATCGAGCTGTAGACACCATGTGCCTTCAGTGTGGGCCAGTCTTCCGGCCCCACCAGGTCGATGGCAGCGAACCCGATGCCCTTTACCGTCTGGCAGAGCTGGGCCACCGACAACTGGGGGAAGGTCCAGCGGGCGACCGAATGCTTCAGGTTGCCCTTGAGCGGCGCGGTGGCGGCGATCGCGGGCGTCACGCCTGCGGTTGCCAGGCCAATGCTTCCGGCGACCGCAATGCGCAGCGCATCGCGCCGCGTAAGGCGCGCGCCTTGGATCGATCCAATCGAATGGTCGGGCATCCGCTTTCCGGCCTCCCAACCGGTATCAAACGCAACTATTCACTGCAATGCAATCGATTGCACCATAGAGGAGTAGTTCGTTTTTTTGCAAGACGCACTGCACGAAAATGGATGCTGCAAGGCACAATGAAACCAATGCGGGCAACTAATGGCACTCTGCCGGTGTCGTATGCCGCCGAGTGCATCCTGCAGCCGCAAGCTACTGCGCGAGCACTTCCGGATGGCGCTCACGCAGCCAGTGCTCTGTATAAAGCAGCAGTTCTTCAGCGTGATCAATGCAAGCCCTCAGCGTTGCATCGGACACCGGATCACCCTCGTAGTCAGTGAGGTTGCGCTGGCGGCGCAACGCATCCAGCACGATGATGTCGTCCTTGGGCACTCCCATCGTGTGAATGAGGCACTGAATCGCGGTCTGGTGATGACCGGGCTGACTCGTGGATGTGCGATAGCCGCTCGCCCAAAGGCCGATCATTGCGCACTGCATGACACACTTGTAACCCGCGTCGAATCGATTGTCGGAGCTGATTTGATCGAATCGCGCGTCGGCCAGATTCCGCCGCGCGGCGTCGAGCAGCTTGCGCAGCGAAATGGGTTCAGCGTCGTGCGCTTGTAGCTGCCGGATCGCCAGTAAGTTTTCCAAGGTCATCCTTGTCTCCTGTTACCAGCAGCTTGGGCGTTGCCAATAGTTCGCTGGCAAACGCATCACCGTTCTGCGCGCGCCGCATGAACTCTTTCAGTGAGTACAGCACAGGATTGATCTCCCGGCGCAACACTTCCTGCGCGGGGTGAATGGCACGCACCAGGTCAGCGAACCCCAGATCGCCCAGAACCAGCAGATCCACGTCGCTTCCGTCGACCTCGGTGCCCTTCGCCACCGAACCGAAGACCCACGCCAACGAGACGTGATCGGCCACTGACACCAAGGCATTGCGCAGGACAGGCACCACGCCATGGGTTTTGCGGAACATCGCAGCCAGGTCATCGAACAGCACACACGCGCGATTTGCCCGGTAGTGGACCTGATTACCCTGTTCGCTTCGCAGCAATAGTCCGGATCCGGTGAGCTTGTCCAGTTCGCGTGCAAGGGTGCCGGCGTGGGTGCCGGTGATCCTGGCCAGCTCGCGGAGGTGGAAACTGGCATCCGGCTGCAGCAGCAGCGTTGCCAGCACCCGTTGGCGGGTGGCTGGGAACAGGGTGTCCATCGGTGGTGACATGTTGCTCATCAGGCGACAAATGCTGCTCATTAGGCGACAAATGTTGCTCATTTGGCAACACATTGCAAGTGGGGCCATTCTCACGCCGTCTTCGAGCTCGCTGGACTGTGGGAAAGTAAGCGCATGACCCTCGGAACCTATCTGTTGGCGCTGACTCTCCTGACAACGGCCGCTTTTCCCCACGCTTCGGAGGCCTGGCAGACGAGCTCACCGGTAAGTGCCGCCTACAAGTGCGGGAGCGAAGGAGGCATGACCATCATTGCAGCGACAGCCGATTTCTCCACGTCCGCATCCGGACCTGACAAAGACGGCTATCAGCGCGCGCGAACAGGCAGGCAGACGTTCCGATGCAAAGGCGGGCCAAGCGTTTCAGTCGTGGTGTTGCCACCGCAGGAAACAGGAGAATGCGGTGCGGATGGACGGGTGGTCATCACCGACATCACACCTCCCGGTGGGCGCAAGGGGACCGAGCTGATCGAGTTCAACCGACGGTGCTTCTTCAATGATTACATTACGAGAATACGCATTTTCAAGCAGGATTCGCACTACTCGATAGAGCGTTGTTCGGAGACGAACAGGTTCAACAAACAGGCATTCGTCGGCTGCACGACCGCGCCCATCGCTTCTGAAAGAACGTCATCACTTCCGGCCCGAAATGCACGAAGCCCAGTGATAACTCATGCCTTCAGTGACCGATCAAAACATCCAGCCCTTCCCGAGCCATGCGGAACTTGATGGCCTCAATCGGATCGGGGGCCTCGAGGCGGAAATGGGTGCTTTCGTAGTTGGCGACCAGGATCAGCAGGACTTCAAACAGATCACCTTGCTCGGTATCCGGCTCAGGCAGGGCATCGAACCAGGCGGCAAGCTTCTGCTTGGCCTCGTGATAGTCGCGCTCGGAATGGAGAGGTCGAATGTTCATCAGGATTGGTCCACCTTGGCGGCGTCGATCTTGTCGTACTCTGCATGAGTACCTACGAATTTGATGTAAACGGCACCAAACTGATACGCCACGGCAGTTATCAGTCGGTACTTGTTGCCACAGATGTTGAAGACGATCCGATTGCTGGCGAGGAAGCTGGCCGATGGATAGGCACGCTGGATGTCATGCGGCGTATTCCACGCCGCTCTGGTGGCTTCGGCGTACCACGCCTCCAGTGGCTGCTGGCGGATGCATGACATTTCGGGGACGCATGACACGTGCGGCGTGTCACTACGTAGTGGCGGGGAAAGCAAAAGGCCCGCTATCGGCGGGCCTTTTGGTCGTCCAGGAAACAACCTGCGCTTAGAACGGAATGTCGTCGTCCGCGAAGTCGTCCATCGGCGGAGCCGACTGCTGTGGCTGCTGCTGCGGGCGCTGCTGCTGGCCGTAGCCACCGCCACCACCGCGCTGACCGCCGCCGCCGCCGCCACCGCCGTATTCCTGGCGCGGCGCCTGCTGCCGCTGCGGACGTTCGCCGCCGCCGTAGTTGCCACCACCACCGCCACCGCCACCGCCTTCACCGCGGCCGCCCAGCATCTGCATTTCGTCGGCGATGATGTCGGTGGAGTACTTCTCCACGCCATCCTGGCCGGTGTACTTGTCGTAGCGCAGGCTGCCTTCGACGTAGACCGAGCTGCCCTTGCGCAGGTATTCACCGGCGATTTCGCCAAGCTTGCCGAAGAACACCACGCGGTGCCATTCGGTGCGCTCCTGCTGGTTGCCGTCCTTGTCCTTGCGGACGCTGGTGGTGGCCAGGCTGATGCGGGTGATCGCCATGCCGCCTTGGGTGTACTTCACGTCCGGGTCGTTGCCGAGGTTGCCGACCAGGATGACTTTATTGATGCCGCGCGCCATAGGGTTGCTCTTCCGTTGTCCGAGGGCAGGCCCGACAGATATCACACTCTGTTCGGTGCCGATACGGGGGCTGCCCTGCGGGAGATCTGGGTGGGATGACAGAACGCCCTATTCTATCATCCCCGCCCCGCCAGCCCCTGTCGGGGATGCCTTGGATTGCGCTCGGATTTCCGCCAAAGCCTTGTGGGGATTGGCTCTGGCGGCTCGTACCCGATGCCCTGGCCGTCGACGCCGGGCGGCGGTCCCGGCCGGCATGGCATCATTGTCCCGTCGTCCCAGCCCTGCCCTCCATGACCATCCGCGGCAAAGCCACCTCCCTGGATATCGCCCACCTGGCCGGGGTTTCCCAGCCCACGGTGTCGCGGGCGCTGCGCGGCAGCCCGATGGTCAACCCGGAAACCCGCGAGCGGATCCTGAAGATCGCCCGCGAGCTGAACTACAAGGTCGACAAGAACGCCTCCAGCCTGCGCCTGCGCAACGCCGGCACGCTGGCGCTGCTGTTCTTCGAAGACCCGACCAACGACGATTCGCTGATCAACCCGTTCTTCCATGCCATGCTGGGCTCGATCACCCGGGCCTGCGCGCTGCGCGGGTACGACCTGCTGGTGTCGTTCCAGCAGTTGTCCACCGACTGGCAGGCCGATTACGAAGACAGCAACAAGGCCGACGGGATCATCCTGCTGGGCTATGGGGATTACCACGAGTCGCGGGAGCGGCTGCAGCGGCTGGTGGGGCAAGGCACGCACTTCGTGCGCTGGGGCGCGGCGCTGCCGGACCAGCCCGGGGTCTCGATCGGCTGCGACAACTTCCAGGGCGGTTTCGACATCACCGCCCACCTGCTGGACCAGGGCTGCCGGCGGATCGCCTTCGTGGGCCATGCGTCCAGTCATTACCCGGAGTTTGAAGAGCGGTACCGTGGCTATGTGGCGGCGATGGCCGGGCGCGGGGTTCCGGTGGACCCGGCGCTGCAGTTCGACGCGATCACCACCGAGCAGTCCGGCTATGACGCCTGCCAGGCCCTGCTAGCGGACGGTGCGGTCATCGATGCGGTGTTCGCGGCCAGCGACCTGATCGCCATCGGCGCGATGCGTGCGCTGCGCGAACACGGCCTGCGCATTCCGCAGGACGTGGCATTGGCCGGGTTCGATGACATTCCGCTGGCGGCGTCGGTCTCGCCGACCTTGTCCACGGTGCAGCAGGATACCAAGCAGGCGGGGCAGCTGCTGGTGGAACGGCTGCTGGCGCTGATCCAGGGTGAGGCGGTGGAAAGCCAGACCATTCCGGTGAGGCTGGTGCTGCGGGAGTCGTCGCAGGCCGCGGCAGCCGGGCAGAGCCCGCGTTGATTGATGTCGCCTGGGCCGGCCACCGGCCGGCGCTACCGGGCTGCGTCAGGGCGGCGCGGATTCGGCCATCGCGCCGCGGACCGCGTCGCTGAAGGCATCCAGCAGGAACGGCTTGGCGATCATGCTCATGCCCGATTCCAGGAACGCCGAGCGTTCCTGGGCCTTTTCCGCATAGCCGGTCATGAACAGCACCGGCAGTCCCGGGCGCGATTGCCGCGCGATCTCGGCCAGTTGACGGCCGTTGAGACCCGGCAGGCCGACGTCGGTCACCAGCAGGTCGATGCGGCGCGACGAGGCGAGGATGGGAATCGCGCCATCTGCGTCGTCCACGACCTCCACCGCATAGCCCAGGTCTTCCAGCACCACCGTCACCAGCATGCGGACCTGCGGGTCATCTTCCACCACCAGGATGGACTAGCCGTCGCCCAGTGCGACCGGCAACGGGGCCTGCAGCGGTTCGGCCTCGCCCCCCGCCTCCACCAGCGGAATGAACAGCGACACCGTGGTGCCCTGCCCCGGTTCGGAGTCGATCGCGATATGGCCACCGGACTGCTGCATGAAGCCGTACACCATCGACATGCCCAGGCCAGTGCCCTTGCCGATCGGTTTGGTGGTGAAGAACGGCTCGAAGGCGCGCTCCACGACTTCCGGTGGCATGCCGCTGCCGGTATCGGACACCGCCACCACGGCGTACTGGCCGGCCGGCACGTCGGCGCGTTCGCCGTCGGCCAGGTGCACCGGAAACGCGCGCAGTGCCAGCTCGCCACCGTTGGGCATCGCGTCGCGGGCGTTGATGGCCAGATTCAGCAGCGCACTTTCGAACTGGTTGGTGTCCAGCGCGGCGTGCAGCGGCTGCTCGGCGACCTCGGTGCGGATGCGTACGCTTTCGCCTAGCGTGCTGCGCAGCAGGTGCTGCATGGAGCCCACCAGCGCGTTGAGCTCCACCGCCCGCGCATCCAGCGACTGCCGCCGCGAGAACGCCAGCAGGCGCTGGGTGAGCGCGGCCGCGCGCTGGCTGGAGGCCGTGGCGGCATCAAGGAACCGCTCAAGGTCGTCGAAGCGGCCCATCTCCAGGCGCAGGCGCACGATGTCCAGCGCCGACAGGATGCCGGTGAGCATGTTGTTGAAGTCGTGGGCGATGCCGCCGGTGAGCTGGCCAATGGCTTCCATCTTCTGCGACTGGCGCAGCGCGGCCTCGCTGGCTTCGCGCGCGGCCATCTGCGCCTGCAGCTCCAGGGTGCGCTCGGCCACCACCGTTTCCAGTTCCTGCGCATGCTGGCGGCTGGCTTCCAGCGCCTGCCTGGCGACGGTGATGTCGGTGACGAACACATGGAAACCGTCCACCTCGCCGCCCGCACTGCGGCGCGGGGAGTAGCGCACTTCGCAGTCGCGCCGGCGCCCGTCACGGGTCGGCCAGCTGACCTCGAATACATGCTCCTGCCCGGCCAGCACGTCCTGCATGATCGGCAACCGCTCTTCCCACACCCGGGTGCCCACCACGTCGCGGATGTGCCGACCGATCACCTCGCCCACCGGCAGGTCGAACCACGCCTCATAGGCCTTGTTGGCGAAGCGGTAGTGCATGCTGCGATCGACGAAGGCGATCAGTACCGGCATTGCGTCGGCGATCAGCCGCAGCTCCGATTCGCTGCGCTCCAGCGCGCTGCGGCTGTCGGCCAGGGCACGCATCTGGTCGCGCACCAGGAACTGCTTCTCTCTCGCACGCAATGCGCCCTGCACCGAACTCAGCAGCGAGATGCTGCCCAGCGGGCGGTCCAGCTCCACCACGTTCACCGTGCGCGGCAGCAGGCTTTCGAACGGGGAACGACGATGCGCGCGCGGCGAGCGCAGCAGGATCACCGGGAGGTCCGACCAGGTCGCCTGCCCGGCCAACGCGGCCAGCAGCAGCTCGGTGCCGGTGGCGATGGCTTCCTCGGTGATCAGCACCACGCCTGCCTGGTCGTCCAGCGCGGCGGCCAGTTCGGCCAGGTCGGGCGCAATGCGGGTACTCAGTCCTGCGCTGGTGAGGACCGCGGCCATGCTCGCCGCGTCGCGGCCGAACGGCGCCACGACATGGACCACGCCGCCGCTGCGGTCATCCTGCATAGGGGTGGCTCAGCAGCGATGCCGAGTCGCCCACGAACTCCGGCGTGCCGGTGAGGATGCCCTTGAACTCTTTCAGCGGTCCACTCAGGGCCAGGCCCTTGCCATTGATCTTGAGCTCGCGGATGGTGTCCTCATGCGCCCCGCCGCGGTTCTTGATCACCGAGATCGCCTTGCGGATGCGCCCCTGCGCTTCGAAGAAGCGGAACAGGATCACCGCATCGGCGATGTAGGACACGTTGAGGTTGCCGGTCGACATGGTGCCCACCAGGCCATGCTGCGGGTTCACCAGGAAAGTGGCGACCCCCTTGTGGTTGAGGTAGGACAGCATTTCATGCAGCTGCAGCATCAGCTGCTTTTCCTGCGGCATCGCGGCCACGTAGCCGTTCAGGCTGTCGATCACCAACACGCTGCAGCCGCGCTCCTCCACCGCCTGCTGCACGTTCCAGGAGAACTCGCCGGGCGATATCTCCGCCGGATCGATCTGCATGATTTCAAGGCGCCCGGCCGCGATGTGCGACTCCAGATCGATGTCCAGCGCCTTGGCCCGGGTCAACAGGGTGCCCACGCGCTCATCGAACTCGAAGATGCAGCATTTTTCGCCGCGCTCGCAGGCCGCCCACACGTACTGCAGGGCCACGTTGGTCTTGCCGCTGCCGGCCGGGCCGGTCAACAGCGTGCTGGTGCCGCGCAACGGGCCACCGCCGAGCAGGTTGTCGATTTCCGGCACGCCGCTGCCGATCATGTCCTCGCCGAACTGCTCGTGGTGTTCGGAGGCGATCAGGCGTGGGAATACGTCCAGGCCGCCCGCGCGGATCACCATGTCGTGGTAGCCGGCGACGAAGTTGACGCCGCGCAGCTTCTGCACCTGCAGGCGGCGGCGGGCCGGGCCGAAATCCAGGGTGAGGCGTTCCAGCGAGATGACCCCGTGGCACAGGCTGTGCAGCTGGCCGTCGCGGTCGTCGGCACCGGAGGTCAGATCGTCCACCAGGATCACGGTGGCGCTTTGCGGGGCGAAGTACTGCTTGAGCGCGAGGATCTGTCGGCGGTAGCGCAGCGAGTCCTGCGCCAGCAGGCGCAGCTCGGACAGCGAATCGAACACCACCCGGTTGGGGCGGATGCGGTCGACTTCGCCCAGGATCAGGTTGACCGTTTCATCCAGCTCCACTTCCCACGAGTGCAGCACCGACTGCAGGCGGCCGTTGCCCAGCGCGTCCTCGGCCGAGCCCAGTTCGAACAGGTGCAGGCCGTCCAGCGACCAGCCATGGGCCGCAGCCACCTCGCGCAGCTCTTCGGCGGTTTCCGAGAGCGTGACATACAGGCAGCGCTCGCCCTGCTTCAGTCCCTGCAGCAGGAACTGCAGCGACAGCGTGGTCTTGCCGGAGCCGGGGGGGCCCTCCAGCAGGTACAGCCGTCCCTGCGGCAGGCCGCCGCTGAGGATGGTGTCCAGGCCCTGCACACCGGTGGTGACGCGGGAAGACTGTGTCTGCATAGAGGTCCGCCGTTTTGACGGGGACGAGTCTAGCAACCGGTTCTGTGTAGGAATTGTGTGATCGGCATCTCTACGCGATGTCACGCTGAAGTCGCGTTCATCCACATCACGATCACGTCTGCATTGGGCGGCAGTACACCCAGGTCAGGCGAAGTCCTTGAGGATTTCACCGATGCCAGCCGGGGACAGCTCAAGGCCCAGCGACGTGCCCGGATTCACCACCACGCCATAGCCACCGGGCACGCGCTTGAGCACCTCGATCATCCTCATGCGGATCGTGTGCGGGGCCTGCTGGCTGTGGACACCCACGCGGGCCATGTCGGTGAACACCGCCACGTGCAGGGTGCCCTGCTTGTCGAACAGCAGCGGGTCGAAGCCGCTGCCGTCGGCGGTGACCAGGCTGCCGGTGAGCAGCACCACGTCGGAGGCGACGAAGGCCTTCATGAAGGCACCGATCGTGGTCTTCCCGTCCATGGCGGATTGCAGAAGGGCTTCGATCGGGGTCAGTGGGGTGAGATCGGTCATGGGGCGATTCTACCCGGTCGGTAGCCACCGACCGTTGGTCGGTGGCCACGGCGTACCCACCAACGGTGGGTACCTACCTCGAGAGGCGCTGAGTCCTTTCCTGCTGGTCGGCCACCGCCCTGGCCAGCTCGGCCTGCAGTTCCTTCTGGTTCACCGGCGCGTCGAGCACGTACACCTTCACCCCGTGCGCGGGTACCTCCGCCGTCAGGCTGCGCGTGACGGCTTGGCGGCCGCCGCCCAGCGCATCGCGCCAGGTACCGGGCTGCAGGTAGCGGCTGACGTCGATGCGGCGCGCGGTATCGCCCTTGTTGAGCAGCACCAGCGCGGTCTGCGCGGTGTCACCGTGCTGCAGCACGCGGAAGAACACCGCCTCATCGCCCTGCAGGCGTTCGTTGACCTGCAGTCCGCGCTGCAGGGCCGGGGTGGCCTCGCGCAGCTTGGCGATCCGCTGCAGGGGCCCGAAGATCGGACTCTGCGGGGCGGCGTCCACCCGCGCCTGCCCGAAGTAGGCGCGGTTGCCGGCGTGCTCGGCGCGGCTGCGCATGAAGCCGGTTTCCGAGCCGTAGTACAGCACCGGAATGCCGCGCGCGGTGAACAGCCAGTTGTGCGCGTCGATGAAGCCGTTGTCGGTGGCATCCAGCCGCGCCATGTCGTGGTTGTCGTAGAAGCTCATCAGCTCGTACGGGTTGGCGTACGGCCCCCCCACCAGGTGCAGCGGCTCGGCCAGCGCTTCGAAGCCCTTCTGCTCTTTCCCGAAGACGCTGGACATCGCGCCACGCAGCGGGAAGTCCAGCACGCTCACGTTGGCGTTGGTCGGCCAGGTGTGCTCGGCGATTTTGCTGGCGTCATAGTCGAACGCCTCCCCGAACATGAACATGTCCGGATGCCTGGCGCGGATCCGGTTGACGAACTCATGCCACCACGGGTGCGGCAGCCAGCCGATGGTATCGATGCGCAGCGCATCCACGCCCTGTGCGGTCCACTGCAGGTAGGCGCCCACCAGGTAGTCCATCACCGCCGGATTGTCCTGGTTGAAGTCGCCCAGCTCGGCCAGGTTGCCGTCGAAGATCGAGCCCTTGTCCGCGTCGACCGGGCCGATGGTGTTGTAGAACGCATGCAACGGGTTGTGCTTCGGGTCCAGCTGCTGCGGCGGCAGGTTCTGGTGGTCGGCGATGAGCGTGCCGTCCTTGTCGAAGATCTGGCCGAACTGCGGCTGCTTCACCGGCATGGTCCAGGCCGGCGAACCGTGGTTGCCGACGATGTCCAGCACGACCTTCAGCTTGGCGTCGTGCAGGCCACGGGTGAGCCCGGCGAAATCCAGGTCGGCGCTGGGCAGGTGCTCGTCGAGCGTGTAGAAGTTGATGCCCCAGTAGCCGTGGTACCCGGTCTTGCCGCGGTCGGTCAGGGTGCTGGTGCAGCTGATCGGCTTGCTGCCGGTGAAGGCCTCATCCGGGTTGTCGATGATCGGGGTGATCCACACCGCACCGAAACCGAGGTTGCGGATGTAGTCGGCATTGTCGAGCACGCCCTTGAAGTCGCCGCCGAGATAGCCGATGTTGCCGTCGACCTTGTCCGGGCACGGCAGCGGGATGTCGAAGGTGCGGTGCCTGCCGCCCTGGTCGCGGTGGTCGTTGGACGGGTCACCGTTGACGAAGCGGTCGGTGACCACGAAGTACACCGCATCGCTGGCGAACGGCTCCAGCGTGCCCACGTACTCGGGGCGCGGAGCGGCAACGGCAGTGCCAGCCAGCAGCGCGAACGAAAGGCCCAGCGACAAACGCGAACGGGACAGCATCAGACAACCTCCTGGTGGGACGGCACCCGCAGCACGCACAACCCGGCGATCAACAGGCTGACGCCACCCAGCGCCAGCACGTGCATCGGGTTGCCGCCCAGCCACAGGCGCAGCATGAAGCCCAGCGCGCTGGCCGCGACCAGCTGCGGGATGACGATGAAGAAATTGAACAGGCCCATGTACACGCCCATCTTGGCCGCCGGCACGCTGTCAGACAGCAGTGCATACGGCAGCGACAGGATCGAGGCCCAGGCAAAGCCGACCCCGACCATCGACAGCAGCAGCCACTTCGGGTCGTCGATCAGCATCAGCGAGATCAACCCGAGGCCGCCCAGCCACAGGTTCACCAGGTGGCTCAGGCGCAGGCCCATCAGCCGCACCATCAGCGGAATCAACAGCGCGGCGAGTGCGGCAAAGCCGTTGTACGCGCCGAACAGCACGCCCACCCAGTTGGCGCCCTCGTTGTAGGCGGCCGACGCCGGATCGGTAGAACCGAAATGGGTACCGGCCACCGCGGCAGTGGTATAGATCCACATCGCGAAGAGCGCGAACCACGAGAAGAACTGCACCCACGCCAGGCGGCGCATGGTGCGCGGCATGCTGCGCAGGTCATCGACGATGGTGGCCAGCATGTGCGGGCCCGGCAGCAGCCGCGCCACGCCAAGCAGCAGGCCGTAGGCGATGCACAGCCCGGCCAGCACGTAGAGCATCTTGTCGCCGTTGCGCCAGGCAATCGCCGCAGCCAGTGCCAGGCCGAGCGCGATCCAGCCGCCGATCTGCAGCCTCGGCGGCGGCCCGGCGACAGGCGCGGACTGGTGCACGGCCGGCGGCTCGGCGTCGTCGAAGCTGGCCAGCTCGGTTGGGGAGTATTCGCGGGTGCTGAACACCGTCCAGGCGATCGAGGCCAGCAGCACCACCGCGCCGAAGTAGAACGCATAGCGCACGGTTGGCGGCACTTCGCCGGCGGCAGCGGTATTGGCCACGCCGAAGTGCGCCAGGATGAACGGCAGGAAGCTGGCCACGATGGCGCCTACGCCGATGAAGAAGCTCTGCATGGCATAGCCGGTCGGGCGCTGGCGCGGTGCCAGCTTGTCGCCGACGAACGCGCGGAACGGCTCCATCGAGACGTTGATCGAGGCATCCAGCACCCACAGCGTGCCCGCCGCGATCCACAGCGTGGGCGAGTTCGGCATCACCAGCAGGGCCAGCGTGGTGAACACCGCACCGACCATGAAGTACGGGCGGCGGCGGCCCCAGCGGGTCCAGGTGCGGTCGGACAGGTAGCCGATGATCGGCTGCACCAGCAGCCCGGTCAGCGGTGCGGCGATCCACAGGCCGGGCACGGCGTCCATCGGCGCGCCCAGCGTTTCGAAGATGCGGCTGGCGTTGGCGTTCTGCAGGGCAAACCCGAACTGGATGCCCAGGAAACCGAAGCACATGTTCCAGATCTGCCAGAACGACAGGGTCGGCTTGGCCGTGCGGCTCATCGGGTAGCCTCCGCGTCGCCGGCCACCGGTGCGATCAGCAGCGCTTGCACGTTGGCCGCGTTGAGCACGCCGTCGCGGCCGCCCTTGCCACCGTTGTACTGGGCGAAGTGTTCCAGTGCGCTCATGTTGAAGCCAGGTTCCAGGGTGAAACGGCAGCTGCCCTTGGGCAGGTCGAGTTCGGCGGCAGTGGATTCCTGCGGTCCGATACTGTGCGGCATCACGATCGTGGCGCGCTGGACCGGTTGCCCCGCGCAGTGCACGGCCAGCTGCTTGACGGCAGCGGTGACGCCGGTGTTGATCGGGCCGTTGGGGTTGTCATAGTGCAGGCGGATGCGCACGCGGGTGGGCGTGGCGGCGTTCCACGTCCACTGGGTTGCGCCGGGCAGGCGTTGCTGCGGGCCGATGCAGGTCATCGGGCTGTGCAGCGATTCGAGGGTGCCTTCGCGACGGGTGAGGCTCAGGCAGTGCTGGTGGCCGTCGTTGGTGACGGTGTGCGTGGCAGAACTGCCCACCGCGATGCCGTCCTGCCAGAGCTGGTGGTGGGCGGGGATGGCGATCGTCCAGGTATTGCCGCGCTTCTGCGCCGCCGGTGCGGCGGGGGTGGCGGGGGCGAAGGCGTTGGGGTTTGCCGGGTCTGCGCGGAAAGCGGAGACGCGTGGCGTGGCCCTACGCGGTTCGAGCTGGACGGTTAACGTGTTGCCCTTGCGCTCGATCTTCTTTGCTACGAGCAGGTCGCCGTGGAGGGTGCGGGGGCGCTTGAGGATGTAGCGGGTGCTGCCGGTGTCGAGCTCGATGCTGTCGCGCTTGCCGAACAATTGCGGCACCAGGGCCACCGGGAGTTTGGGGGTGACGCTGCCGTCGGCTTCCACGCCAAACACGCCTTCCAGCACCATCGAGAGATAGCCGGCCACCGACCACAGCTGGCGCGGCGAGTTCACCACCGGGCCGCTCAACGGGCCCTCGTCGACGTGCACGGCGAGCGTGCGCATCTCGTAGTTTTCCATGTTCGAACCGGCCAGTGCGCTGCCGTGCATCAGCGATTCGATCTCGCGCTGGATGCGGGTGGCATCCTCCACCTTGCGTGCCGCACGCAGCGAGTAGGCGCTGACGAACGGCCACACCGCCCGGTTGTGGTAGATCGGCTGCTGCGCTTCCTGCGGCCACACCACCGGGCTGCCGCCTTCCACGTAGGGGTAGTTGGCCAGCGAGCGGCGGGCACGCTCGGCCGGGAACACCTCGGACAGCACGCCCAGCGAGATGCCCAGCAGGTCGTACTTGGCGTACGGCACCGGGTGCGCGGCTTCGCCGATGTAACTCATGTACATGCCGGCGTCTTCGCGCCAGAAGCGCGCGTCGATCTGCCGCGCCAGCGCGTCGGCCCAGCCGCCGTACTGCGCGGCGCGGGGATCGCGCAGTTCACGCGCGTAACGTTCGGCCAGCCGCAGCGCCTGGTAATGCAGCACGTTGGTGGAAAGCGCGAAGGACTCGCCGATGAAGCGCACGTCCTGTCGGGTCCAGTCCGGGTAGGTCTGCTCGCGCCAGTCCAGGAACGAGGTCTCTCCCCGGTACAGGCCGGTCCGCGGGTCGAACACCATCGCGCGGTCCTGCTCCAGCGTGGCCTGCAGCGCCTGCCAGGTTTCAGCCATGAAGCTGGAACTGTCGGTCAGGCCGCGCGCGGCCAGGAACCACACCACGCGGTCGCTGCTGATCGGCCAGCTGCCGCCCGAGCCGGTGTCCTGGGCCACGAACAGACCGGGCGTCACGCCGTCGCGGGCCTTGGACAGCTTGAACTGCAGCGACTGCCGGGTACGGATCGGCTCGAGCCGGGCCAGGGCCAGGTCGGCGGCAAAACTCACATCCCGCGTCCACACGTAGGGCCAGCGCTCACCGGTCTGGAAGCACGCGCAGTCCACCGGGTTCCCGAAATTGAAGGCCGGATCGCGGATCGCATCCACGCGGTCGGCCGCCATCTCCTGTTGGGCCAGCGCGAACAGCGCATCGAACATCACGCTGTCGGTGCGGCTGCGCATCGGTTGGGGGTCCATCGCCACTGCCCGGCCATCGGCCAGCAGCTGGAAGCGGCCATCGGCGGCCGCCGTGGCGCGCGCCGTGCGGCCATCGAATGTCAGGTCCGCCGCCGCAGCGGTGGACACCAGCGCCGCCCCAAGGGCAGCGGTGAGGCAGATTGTTTTCAGCATCGAAAAGCGGCCGACCGGCCTGCGCCCGTCTGCCTTCCTCCCTTCCTGCACGCGGTGTGGTTCGGCAGCGCCGGAGCGCTGCCCTCGCGGCCCCCTCCCAGGGTGCCTGCCTGCATGGTAGGCGACACGCGTTGCTCGTCGCACCGCACAGGCGGAGATCGGCGCACCTTGCATACGTATTCATGCCCAACCGCGGCGACGCCCTTGCCGACGTGGCTATAGTCCAAGCCGGATTCCGGCGCCCTGGGAGGGGAAATGCCTGTGGTTGCTGCATTGCCACGCGCGCTGCGCGTGTTCCGTCCGCTGGCGTGGCTGGCGCTGTCGTTGCTGGTCGGCGCCACTGTCGCCCAGGCTGAACCGGTCACGGTGGCCAGCGTCAGTTCGCCCGGCAAGGTGCTGAAGGTGTCGCTGCAGCTGGAGGGCGGCATGCCCCGTTACCGGGTTGAACGGCTGGGACAGACCGTGGTGGCCGACTCGACGCTGGGCTTCCAGCTGCGCGACGGACGCCTGGACCGGGACCTGGCAGTACTGGGCCAGGAACACCGCAGCGTCGATGAAACCTGGGAACAGCCCTGGGGCGAGCGCCGCAGCGTGCGCAACCACTACAACGAAGTCACTGTTCACCTGGGCGAGCGCAGCGGTGCCAAGCGCCGCCTGGACGTGGTGTTCCGGGTGTACGACGACGGGCTGGGCTTCCGCTATCACTTCCCCGAACAGCCAGCCCTGCGCGAGGCCATCATCGACGAGGAACTGACCGAGTTCGCGATCGCGCCCGCGTCCACCGCGTGGTGGATTCCGGCCGGCGAGCCCATCCACTACGAATATCTGTACCAGCGCACGCCACTGGACCAGGTGCCGCTGGCCCATACCCCGCTGACCCTGCGCAGCCGCGACGGCCTGCACGTGGCGATCCACGAGGCGGCGCTGGTCGACTACGCCGGCATGTGGCTGCGCCGCACCGACGGCCAGCGCCTGCGCGCGCAGCTGTCGCCGTCCGCCGAAGGCTGGAAGGTGCGCCGCACCCTGCCCTTCGATACGCCCTGGCGCACGCTGCAGATCAGCGACACCGCCGGCGGGCTGGTGGACTCCAACCTGATCCTCAACCTCAACGAACCCAACGCACTGGGCGATGTGAGCTGGGTGAAGCGGTCCAAATACCTGGGCGTGTGGTGGTCGATGCACCTGGATCAGGAAAGCTGGGCGACCGGCCCGAAGCATGCGGCGACCACGGCAAAGACCAGGAGGGTGATCGACTTCGCCGCCGAACACGGCTTCCGCGGCGTGCTGGTGGAAGGCTGGAACCCGGGCTGGGACGGCATGTGGGTCGGTAACGGCTACGACTTCGATTTCACCCGCGCCACCCCGGATTTCGACATCGAGGCGCTTTCCGCCTACGGCGCGAAGAAGGGCGTGCACCTGATCGGCCACCATGAAACCGGCTGCGCGATCGAGCACTACGAAGACCAGCTCGGCGCAGCCCTGGACCTGTATGCGCGGCTGGGCGTGGATGCGTTCAAGAGCGGCTATGTCTGCGACGACGGCCAGGTGGATCGGCGCAATCCGGCGGGCGGCCCGCTGTGGCGCGAGTGGCACGACGGCCAGTTCATGGCCCGCCATCACCTGAAGGTGGTGCAGGAAGCGGCCAAGCGGCACATCGCGGTGAACCCGCACGAGCCGATCAAGGACACGGGGCTGCGCCGCACGTATCCGAACTGGATCTCGCGCGAAGGTGCGCGCGGCATGGAATACAACGCCTGGGGCCAGCCGCCGAACCCACCCGAACATGAGGTCAACCTGGTGTTTACCCGGATGCTGTCCGGCCCGATGGACTACACCCCCGGCATCCTCAGTCTGAAAGGCCGTCACGGCCAGCCCATTCCCAGTACGCTGGCGCGGCAGCTGGCGCTGTACGTGGTGATCTACAGCCCGATCCAGATGGCGGCCGATCTGCCTGAACATTATGAACAGCACCGCGAGGCGTTCCGCTTCATCGAGGACGTGGCGGTGGACTGGGAGGAGAGCCGCGTGCTGGATGGCGAGGTGGGCGACTACGTGACCATTGCGCGCAGGGACCGCCACAGCCGCGACTGGTTCCTGGGCAGCATTACCGATGAGCATGCGCGTTCGCTGCCGGTACCGCTGTCGTTCCTGGAGCCCGGCGTGCGCTACCGCGCCGAGATTTACCGGGATGGGGAAGGAGCGGATTACCAGTCCCATCCGTTCGCGTTCACGCGTGAAACGCGCCAGGTCACCAGCGCTGACACCCTGACTATCGTGCTGGCGCCCGGTGGGGGCCAAGCCATCCGGTTTACCCCGTTGTGACGCCGTAACGACCAACGGTCGTTACCTACCGCGGGCGTCAAATGCCCCGGTAGGGCACGACCGTTGGTCGTGCCCCCGGTGAAACCGGTTCCACACTCCCGCATTTTCATTGAATACGTATGCAGGGTGATTCACGCCGAAGGCGCGCTGCCTACCATAGCCACGCAGTCAACGGCCATCGCGCCATGACACCTGCGGCAACGCATCGCCGTTGATCACAACATGAGTTTGGCAACATTGCCTGGGAGGGGAAAATGTTGAATCGCAAGCGCAGCGCGCTGAGTCTCGCGCTGGCCGTCGCCCTGACGCCGTCATTGGCGTTGGCGCAGTCCACCACCACCGCGCCGACCGCCGGCAGCGCGACCACCGAGCTGGACACCGTGCAGGTGACCGGCATCCGTCGCGGCATTGAAAACGCCATCGCGATCAAGCAGGACGCCACCTCGGTGGTCGAGGTCATCTCGGCCGAAGACATCGGCAAGCTGCCCGACGTGAGCATTGCCGAATCGCTGGCCCGCCTGCCCGGCCTGGCCGCCCAGCGCGTGGCCGGCCGTGCCCAGGTCATCAGCGTGCGCGGCCTGTCGCCGGATTTCGCCACCACCCTGCTCAACGGGCGTGAAGTGGTCAGCACCGGCGACAACCGCAGCGTCGAGTTCGACCAGTATCCGTCCGAACTCATCAACGGCGTGACCGTCTACAAGACCCCTGACGCCGCGCTGGTCGGCCAGGGCCTGTCCGGCACCATCGACATGCAGAGCGTGCGCCCGCTGAGCTTCGGCGAGCGCGTGATCGCGGTCAGCGGCCGCTATTCGAAGAACTCGCTGGGCAAGGCCGCCAACGTGGATGCCTTCGGCAACCGCTTCAGCGCCAGCTACATCGACCAGTTCGCCGACAACACCTGGGGCATCGCGCTGGGCTATGCGCACAGCGACAACCCGATCCAGGAAAACCAGGTCGGCCTGTACGAGCCGTGGACCACCGAGCAGACCGACCAGGGCAACCGCCCGGGCGTCGCGCCGGGCACCTTCTTCTCCGACGGCATCAAGGCGCTGCGCCGCACCGGCAACGCCAAGCGTGACGGCTACATGGCCACGGTGCAGTTCCGCCCGTCCAACGTGTGGACCAGCACCCTGGACCTGTTCCACACCGAAGCCGAGCAGATCGACACCGCCAACCAGTTCGAGCTCAGCCTCAGCGGCAATGGCGAAGACGGCAGCGTCCCCGGCGCGCGTCTTCCGGTGTTCAGCAACGTGCGTACCAACCCGGATGGCACGTTCACGGGCGGCACGATCAGCAATGCCTACCCGCTCGTGCGCGGGATGTACAACAAGCGCGAAGACAAGATCGATGCCTTCGGGTGGAACAACGAGGTCAACCTGGAAGGCGTCAAGCTGGTGGCCGACGTCAACTACTCCAAGGCCACCCGCAAGGAGCTCAACCTGGAGAACAATCTCCAGCTGATCCCGCGGCCGCAGTTCGACACCATCGGCGTCGACGTCAATGCCAACGGCTTCTCGCAGATCACCCCGGGGCGGGACTATTCGAATCCGGAGTCGTTGTTCCTGACCAATACGATCTATGGGTCCGGTTACGGCAAGGTGCCGGAGGTGGAGGACCGCCTGAAGGCCGCGCGCCTCGCCGCCACCTTCGCCCTGCCCGAGCGCATGTCCGCGTGGTTCTCCGACCTGGACGTGGGCGTCAACTACGCGGACCGCCGCAAGCAGAAGACGCAGGCCGAAGGCAACATCCTGCTCGGTGACCAGGGCGAATCGACGATCGCCTCCGACCTGCAGTACAGCCCGGTCAACCTGGGCTTCGCGGGCATCGGCTACATCCCGGCGTGGAACGTACCGGCCGCGGTGGGTCGCTACATGGAGTTCAACCCGGTCACCAACCTGGACTACCTGATTCCGAAGTCGTGGGTGGTACAGGAAAAGACCACCACCGCGTGGGTGCGCGCCAACATCAATACGGATCTGGGCGACGTGGGCGTGCGCGGCAACATCGGCGTGCAGATGGTCCGCACCGACCAGAGCTCGCAGTCGAACTACTTCGACCGCTCGCGACCGGTTGGACAGGAAGTGCTTCCCATCGACGCAGGCAAGACCTACACCGACTGGCTGCCGAGCCTGAACCTGGCCTTCCTGTTCCCACACCAGCAGACCCTGCGCTTCGCGGTGGCCAAGCAGGTGGCGCGTCCGCGCGTGGACCAGATGCGCGCGGGGCTGGAGTTCGGCGTGGACGGCAACAACGGCCGGCCCGGGGGCAGCGGTGGCAATCCGCTGCTGGATCCCTGGCGCGCCAATGCCGTCGACCTGTCGTATGAGAAGTACTTCGGCGAGAAGGCCTATCTGGCGGCGGCGATCTTCTACAAGGATCTGAAAAGCTACATCTACACCCAGTCGGTGGACGACTACGACTTCAGCAACCTGCTGGCCGGCTACGTTCCACCGCCGGGCATGACCGCGCCGGTCCTGACCACCGGCACCTTCTCCACCCCGGAGAACGGCAACGGCGGCACCCTGCGTGGCCTGGAACTGACCGCCTCGCTGCCGCTGGAGATGATCGCCGCGCCGCTGCTGGGCTTCGGCATCCAGGCCAGCGCGACCTTCAACGACAGCGACATCAAGATCCTGGACCCGGAAAGCGCCTCCAGCGTGGGCACCGATCCGATCAGCCTGCCGGGCCTGTCCGAGCGCGTGTACAACTTCACCGCCTATTACGAGCGCAATGGTTTCGAAGCACGCGTAAGCCAGCGTCGTCGTTCGGACTTCATCGGTGAGATCGGCAACTTCAACGGCAACCGCACGCTGCGTTACGTGGTGGGCGAGAACGTGACCGACGCGCAGATCAGCTACACCTTCGCCGACGACAGCGCCATGAAGGGCCTCACCCTGCTGCTGCAGGGAAGCAACCTGACCAACGAGCCGTACCGGACCTATGCCGGCACCAAGGACCGCCCGTTGGAGTACATCGAGTGGGGCCGTACCTACATGCTGGGTGTGAACTACAAGTTCTGATCCTCGCATTGGCGCCAAACGCAAAGAAACCCGCTGCGTGAGCAGCGGGTTTTTTTGTTGCGGGTCAGATGTGAATCAGACGCGGCTGCCGGTGGGGCGAGTGCGGGGCCGCCATGCCCTTGTCTGCGAATGTCCCCCGGCGGCGGCCTGCGCCGCCGCCTCCTCCTTTACTTCGCCACAAGGGCATGGCGGCCCCGCACTCGCCCCACCGGCGTCGCCCGTGACTTCCGCTTTTCCATCGCGAACCGTAAGTCACGCCCGTGACTTCCGCTTTTCCATCGCAAACCGTAAGTCGAGCCCCGTCGCGGCCGGTAGGTCCCTGGCAAAGTAAAGGAGGAGGTGGCGGCCGCAGGCCGCCGCCGGGGGACATTTGCATAGGGGCCTGCCGGCCGCGGCGGGGCCCTCAACGCTCGCGATGCACCTGATCGAAGACCGCGCACCCAGCTTCTACCGCCCTCGGAATCAAGCGGAGAACAAAAAAAGGGCGGAACCTGACGGCCCCGCCCCTCAATACCACCGGAAATCGTGAATCAGCCGCGGCGCGCGCAGTACATCGCGTGCGCCGGCAGCTGCAGCTGGTTGCCGTCCGCGTAGCCCGCATCCGGGCCGGGCACGTGCAGCGCGTGCCACTCGCCTTCGGGCAGCGCCACCTGGGTCGCTTCTGCCGACAGGTTGAACGCCAGCAGCAGCGTCTCATCGCCGTGCGTGCGTTCGAACATCAGCACCGGTTCGGCCGTCTCCAGGAACCGGATGTCGCCCAGCAGCAGCGTCGGCATCGTCCGCCGCCACGCCAGGAACTGGCGGAACGCGTTCAATACCGAGTGCGGGTCGTGCTCCTGCACCGCCACGGCACTGGCTTGGTGCTCCTCCGGGATCGGCAGCCACGGCGTACCCGTGGTGAATCCCGCCAGTGGCGCGTCCAGCCACGGCATGGGCGTGCGGCACCCGTCGCGGCCCTTGAAGTTCGGCCAGAACGTGATGCCGTACGGATCCTGCAGCGCCTCGAACGGCACGTCGGCCTCGCCCAGGCCCAGCTCCTCGCCCTGGTACAGGCAGATCGAGCCGCGCAGCGAGCACAGCACCGCCACCAGCAGCCGCGCCAAGCGCGGCTGTGCCGGATGCCCGCCCCAGCGGGTCACCGCGCGCTCCACGTCGTGGTTGGAGATCGCCCAGCACGGCCAGCCCTCGGTCATGGTCGCTTCCAGCCGCGACACGGTGTCGCGGATGTAGGCCGCGCTGTAATCCTTCACCAGCAGCTCGAAGCTGTAGCCCATGTGCAGGCGGCCCGGCGCCGTGTATTCGGCCGTGGTCGCCAGCGAATCCTCGGCCGAGATCTCGCCCAGGCTGACCGCGCCCGGGTACTGGTCCAGCAGCCCGCGCAGGCGCTCGATGAACGGCAGGTTTTCCGGGCGGGTATTGTTGTAGTAGTGGTACTGGTACGCGTACGGATTGTCAGCGCTGAAGCCACGGCCCAGGCGCTTTTCCAGCGGCTTGGCCGGATTGTCGCGCAGCTCCCTGTCGTGGAAGCAGAAGTTGATCGAATCCAGGCGGAAACCGTCCACGCCGCGGTCCAGCCAGAACTTCACATAGTCCAGCGTAGCCTCCTGCACCGCCGGGTTGTGGAAGTCCAGGTCCGGCTGGTCGGCCAGGAAGTTGTGCAGGAAGTACTGCTCACGGCGCGGCTCCCACTGCCAGGCCACGCCGCCGAAGATCGACATCCAGTTGTTCGGTGGGGTGCCGTCCTCGCGCGGGTCGGCCCACACATACCAGTCCGCCTTGGGATTGGTGCGGTCCTGGCGGCTTTCGCGGAACCAGGCGTGCTCGATCGAGGTGTGGCTGAAGACCTGGTCGATCATCACCTTCAGGCCCAGCCCGTGCGCCTTGGCCAACAGCCGGTCGAAGTCGGCCAGGGTGCCGAACAACGGGTCCACATCGCGGTGGTCGGCGATGTCGTAGCCGAAATCGGCCATCGGCGAGGTGAAGAACGGCGAAATCCAGATCGCGTCCACGCCCAGCGAGGCCACGTAGTCCAACCGCTCGATGATGCCGGGCAGGTCGCCCACGCCATCACCGTTGGCGTCCAGGAAACTGCGCGGGTAAATCTGATAGATGACGGCACCGCGCCACCATGGAATCTGCGTCATCGAGGGCCCCCCTCCGGGCTTCCAGGGCGCCCTCCCACGGGCGCCAGAACGTACCCGACAAGCTTAGCGGGGTGCCCTCGGCGGTGGCGTAGGGTGCATACGTATTCACGCCCCGCCCGAGCCGCGGTGGCCTTCGCGGGCGGAATACGCCCGCACCGCCTATAATTCCGCCCACGCCTGAAAGTCAGACCGCATGACCATCACCGAAGACACCCGCCCCGCGCTGGGCCTGCCCCAGATCCAGTCGCTCGCCGCGCCCGACATGGCCGCCGTGGATGCGCTGATTCGCCGCCGACTGTCCTCGGATGTCGTGCTGATCAACCAGATCGCCGACCACATCATCTCCGCCGGCGGCAAGCGCCTGCGGCCGATGCTGGTCATGCTGGCCGGACGCGCGGTCGGCCAGGCCGGCCCGGAGCACCACCAGCTGGCGGCGATCATCGAGTTCATCCACACCTCGACCCTGCTGCACGACGACGTGGTCGACGAATCCAGCCTGCGGCGCGGCCGCAGCACTGCCAATGCGCTGTGGGGCAACGCGCCCAGCGTGCTGGTGGGCGACTTCCTGTACTCGCGCAGCTTCCAGCTGATGGTGGAACTGGACCGCATGCCGGTCATGCAGATCCTGGCCGACACCACCAACCGGATCGCCGAAGGCGAGGTGCTGCAGCTGCTGCACGTGCATAACCCCGACACCGACGAAGCGGCCTACCTGCGGGTCATCGAACGCAAGACCGCGGTGCTGTTCGCGGCCGGCACCCGCCTCGGCGCGCTGGCCAGCGGCGTGGACGAGGCGACCCAGCAGGCGCTGTACGACTACGGCATGGCGCTGGGCTATGCCTTCCAGATTGCCGACGACGTGCTGGACTACTCGGCCAACGCCGAGGAACTGGGCAAGAACCTGGGCGACGACCTGGCCGAAGGCAAGGCGACCCTGCCGCTGATCCACGCCATGGCGCATACCGACGCGACCACCCGCGAGCGCCTGCGCGTGATCGTGCAGAACGGCGATGCCGGGGCCATGCCGGAAGTGCTGGCCGCCATCCACGCCACCGGTGGGCTGGACTACAGCCGCCGCCGCGCCGAGGAGTACGCCGAGGCTGCCGAGCGCGCCCTCGACGGCCTGGCCGACAACGACGCGGTCGCCGCCCTGCGCGGCCTGGCCCGTTACGCGGTACAGCGTTCGCATTGATTCCGCGGGTGACGACCAACGGTCGTCACCTACCGGGTTGGCACCGGCATTGATCAAGGCGCGACGACCAACGGTCGTCGCCTACCGGGTTGGCACCTGCATTGATCGGGGCGCGACGACCAACGGTCGTCGCCTACCGGGTTGGCATCGGCATTGATCGGGGGCGCGACGACCAACGGTCGTCGCCTACCGGGTTGGCACCTGCATTGATCGGGGGCGCGACGACCAACGGTCGTCGCCTACCGGGTTGGGGCCGGCATTGATCGGGGGCGCGACGACCAACGGTCGTCGCCTACCGGGTTGGCACCGGCATTGATCGGGGCGCGACGACCAACGGTCGTCGCCTACCGGGTTGGCATCGGCATTGATCGGGGGCGCGACGACCAACGGTCGTCGCCTACCGGGTTGGCACCGGCGTTGACCCCGGGGGTAGCGCCCGACCGTTGGTCGGGCGGCGCCGCAACGCGGCGTGCGTTACCGCTTGTCGAACAAGCCGTCGAAGAACGTATCCAGGCTCTTCCACGCACGCTTCGCCGCACGGGCGTTGTACAGGCATCCCGGTGGGCTGTTCGCATCAGACTCGGCGAAGCAATGCACCGCACCGCTGTAATTGGTGAACTCCCAATCGACCTTGGCCGCGTTCATCTCCTGCTCGAAGCTGGCGATGTCCTCCTTGGTCACTCCCTTGTCGTCGGCACCGTTGAGCACCAGCACCGACGGATGGCTGCCACCGGCCTTGGCCGGCAGCGGCGAGCCCAACCCACCATGCAGGCTGACCACGCCGGCCAGCGGCGCACCGGCACGGGCCAGTTCCAGCACCGTGGTGCCGCCGAAGCAGAACCCGACCGCGCCGATCTTCGAGGCGTCCAGCGGCGCGCTGCCGGCCTGCGCCTTCAGTACCTCCAGCGCCTTCAGCGCGCGGGCGCGCAGCACCGGGCGGTCATCGCGCAACTGCTTGGCGACCGGGCCCGCCTCGGCGTCGGTCTTCGGGCGCACGCCCTTGCCGTACACGTCGGCCACCAGCACCACGTAGTCGTCGCCGGCCAGCTGCTTGGCCTTGGCGATGGCCGAGTCGTTGACGCCCTTCCAGTTCGGCACCATCACCAGGCCGGGGCGCTTGTCGTTGTCTTCGTCGTCGTAGACCAGCACCCCGCTGAAGGTGGTGCCTTCATGCTTCCACTCCACCGGCTTGGCCTGCATCGCCGCCACCGCCGGCAATGCCGTCATGCCCAGTACCAGTGCCGCACCCCACTGCCATTGCTGCTTCATGCGCCTGCTCCTTCCGGGAAAGAGCCCAGAGTGTATGTCGGGACATGTGACGGGCCGCGGGTGGCGGGGGGGCGCGCGGTGGGGGGTGAAACGGCGGGTGGTTGCGCGGCGGGTGGTCAAACGGCGGGTGGTGAAACGGCGGGTGGTCGCGCGGCAGGTGGTGAAACGGCGGGCGGGCGCGCGGCGGGTGGTCAAACGGCGGGTGGTCGCGCGGCGGGGGTGGAACGGCGGGCGGGCGCGCGGCGGGTGGCCGCACGCGGCGGGTGGGCACGCGCGGGTGGGCACGCGCGGGTGGTAGAGCCGACTGTTAGTTGTGTAAACCCAGTACGTTGTTCAGCGGGATTCTTGAAATAGGCGGCTGGTTGCCGATCCCCATGTGGGGTCGGTGCCAGTTGTAGTGGTGGAGCCAAGCCGGCAGTGCGGCGTCTCGCTCCTGCGATGAGGCGTACC